>Ga0209168_10000523_pt1 | contig 36226 bp, 29 predicted proteins | sample Coa_R1_FD_187156 | JGI IMG/M metagenome (GOLD analysis project Ga0209168, IMG submission 187156) | Surface soil microbial communities from Centralia Pennsylvania, which are recovering from an underground coalmine fire - Coalmine... | ecosystem: Environmental > Terrestrial > Soil > Unclassified ...
TGACGTCGCCGCCCATCATGCGGGCGAACCGCCGGGTGATCGCGAGACCGAGCCCCGTGCCGCCGTACCGCTTGCTGGTCGTCGAGTCGGCCTGCGCGAATGCCTCGAACAGCTTGGCCATCTGCGCCTGCGTCATGCCGATGCCCGAATCGGCCACCCGGAACACGATGTCGGTCGGACTCCGCTCCACCTCGAGTGTGATCGCGCCGTGATCCGTGAACTTGCTTGCGTTAGACAGCAAGTTGAGCAGCATTTGGCGCAGTTTGGTCACATCGGCGTAGAGGTTCCCCGCCGCATCGCATCGCACCACGAGCTCGTTGGCCTTTTTCTCGACCAGCGGCCGCACGGTCGTCGCCACGTCGTGCACCATCGCGGCGACGTCCAGATCCTCGAGGTAGAGCTCGGTCTTGCCGGCCTCGATCTTGGACAGATCGAGCACATCGTTGATCAGCGCGAGCAGGTGTTTGCCGGCGGCTCGGATTTTCCCGAGATCCGACACGATCTCCGGGTGACCGATCTCCTCGGCCTCCTCCTCGAGCATTTCGCTGTACCCGATGATGGCGTTGAGCGGTGTGCGCAGCTCGTGGCTCATGTTGGCCAGGAACTGACTCTTCGCGCTGTTGGCTTCCTCGGCGGCCTGGCGGGCGCGCGACAGTTCGCTGATGTCGTGGTACAGCCCCATGAGGCCCACGAGCTTGCCCTCGACAACCACCGGCACGCCCAGCACCTCGACATCGACGAGGGTGCCGTCTTTGCGCCGCCGGCGTCCGATGTGCCGGAGCGCGCCGCCCTTCAACACGCGCTCCGTGATGTCGACGGCCTCCGACTTCGTCGTCTCGGTGGCGATGAGGTCATCGAGGTTTCGCCCAACGACCTCCGATTCGCCGTAGCCGTAGAGCTGCACGAACGCCGGGTTGCACGAGACGATGTCGTGGTGCGTGTCGAGCGTCACGATGGCGACAGGATTGTTGAGGACCAGGTCCTCGAAATACTGCTTTTGTTGTTGGGCCGCCGTGTACAGTCGAGCATTCTCGATGGCCACGGCGGCCTGCGGCGCGAACAGATTGAGCAGCCGCAGATCGTCGGGCTGGAATCGCCGCGCGGGGTCGTCGTGCACGCACGCGAACGCTCCCACGAGGCGGTGCCCGATCTGCAGCGGCGCCGCCATCACCGAGTGGACTTCGAACGCATCGTACTGGCCGGACCGCCCGAGCCACTGCCGATAGTCGTCGATGCGCAGCGGCTCGCGGGTGAGCGCGACGTGTCCCATGGCGCCTTCGCCTAACGCGAGCCGCGTGCCCGACGAGTCTCCCCCGAGATTGAGGCTGGCGACGATCTCCAGCTCGCGCCGCTTCTCATCGTAGATCGCCAGCTCGCCGCCGCTCACGCCCAAGAGCGCCGTGGCGCGTCGCAGCACCGCTTGGAGCAGCTTGTTGAGCTCGAGCTCGCCCGACAGGTCGGCGAGTGTGTCGAGCAGCGCCTGCTGCTCGTCGGCGCGGCGCTTTTCGGCGGCGAGCGAGCGCGTCCGGCCGATCGCGATGCTCGCCTGCGTGGCGGCCGCGGTCAGGATCTCGAAATCGCTCGGGCCGAACGCATCGGGTTCAGCGCTTTCAACGACGAGAACACCCGAGACTTTGCCGCTCATCGTGAGCGGGACGTCGACCTCGGAGCCGCTGTTGAGGCTGGGCAGGTAGCCGGCGACGCGCGTGACGTCGGGCGTATAGCGCAAGCGGCCGTCTTGCAGCGGGCGTTCGCTGAGCCCCTGACCGGGGTGGACGCGCCATCCCTTCGGCACGTCGGGCCAGCCGACACTCGCTTGCAGCACGCGGTCGCCGCTGGCGTCGTCGACGAGGAAGAGGCCGAGAAACACGTAGCCTAACGCAGGGTCGCGCAGCCCGTTCACGACCGCCCTGCAGATGTCGACTTCGGTGGGCGCCGCGGCGACCTCGGCCGACAGCCGGAGCAGCGCGGCCTGTCGGCGTTCCGAGTGCCCGGCGGCGTCGTTCCCCGTCATCGGGCCGGCGCTCCCGCCCCGGCGGCAGCGACCGCGCGGACCTCGGAGAGGAGCGCTTCGGTCTGGAGCGCGCGCTTCTGCAGCACGCGTTCCACGCCGCCGTTGAGGCGCGCGCGATCATCGGGCGAAAGCGTGCGTGCGGTAATGACGACGACCGGGATGCCGCGCCGCGTTTCATCTTGGCGGATCACATCGAGGAATTCGAATCCGTCCATCTCGGGCATCATCAGGTCGAGCAGCACGAGCGCCGGCCGGGCGGCGGCCATGCGCTCGAGGGCGACACGCCCGTTCTCGGCCTGCAGCACGGTCCACCCGGCCTTCTCGAGCGTGCGGGCGTACAGCGTGCGCGTGTGCTCGTCGTCCTCGACGACGAGGACCGGGCCGGCCGACGTGTTCGGCACGTGCCGCCTAACGAGCGACGCCAGGCGCTTGCGTTCGATCGGCTTGGTGAGGTACTCGGCCGCGCCTAACGCAAAGCCCATGTTGCGGTCTTCGACGATGGTCTGCAGGATCACCGGGATCGCCGCGATGTCCGGATCCGCCTTGAGCGCCGCCAGCACGGCCCATCCATCCATACCCGGCATGAGGATATCGAGTGTGATGAGCGCGGGGCGCCGTTCGCGCGCGAGGCGCAACCCGGTTTCGCCGTCGGCGGCTTCGATCACCTCGTAGCCTTCGCGGGCGAGCACGCGGTGGGTGATCGCCCGCGCGGCCGGATCGTCATCGATGATCAGGACGGCCGTGCCCCGCGGTGCGCGCTCGGCGGTCTCGGGCGGCGCGCCGGCCGCCGTCACCGGCGCTTCGCCTAACGGAACCGACGCATCCACCGGCAGCCGGACGGTGAACGTCGACCCGCGCCCCATGTCGCTCTGGACGCTCACGTCGCCCCCCATCAGCTCGCAGAACCGGCGCGTGATGGCAAGGCCTAACCCGGTGCCGCCGTACTTGCGGCTCGTGGTCGTGTCGGCCTGGGCGAACGGCTCGAACAACTTGGCCATCTGCTCCGGCGTCATGCCGATGCCGGTGTCGCTCACGCGCAGAACCACGCCCGAGCCGCTTCGCTCGGCCTCGAGTGTGATGCGTCCGTGCTCCGTGAACTTGGATGCGTTGGACAAGAGGTTCAGCAGCACCTGCCGCACTCGCGTCAGGTCGGACCGAATCGCGCCGAGGTCGGATGCGCAGCGCACCGCCAACGTGTTGTTGCGGCGCGCGACCAACGGCTCGACCGTCGTCGCCACGTCGGCGATCGCCGTCGACAGGTCGAACGTCTCGAGATACAGCTCCAGTTTGCCGGCTTCGATCTTCGAGAGGTCGAGCACGTCGTTGATCAACGCGAGCAGGTGACGGCCCGCCGCGCGAATCTTCTGCAGGTCGGGGACGTAGTCGGCGTGGCCGCGATCGACGGCGTCCTCCTCCAGCATTTCGCTGTAGCCGATGATCGCGTTGAGCGGCGTGCGCAGCTCGTGGCTCATGTTGGCGAGGAACTGGCTCTTCGCGCTGTTCGCCGCTTCGGCAACTTGTCGCGCCGAGAGCAGTTCGCTCACGTCGTGATACAGTCCCATCATGCCGGTGCGCACGCCATCGACGATCACGGGAACGGCGAGCACCTCGACGTCCACCATGCTGCCATCCTTCCGCCGCCGTTGGCCGATGCCCTGCACGGTGCGCGAATTCGCCGCCTGCACGGTGTACGACACGGCCTGGCTCCGCGTCTCGGGCGTGGTGATCAGATCATCCAGATTCGCGCCGATTACTTCGCGTTGGTCATAACCGTACAGATGCTCGAATGCGGGGTTGCACGACAACACGTGATGGTTGACATCGAGCACGACGATCGCGACCGGGCTGTTGCGCACCAGCACCTCGAAGTACTGCCGTTCGCGTTGGGCAGCGACGAAGAGGCGGGCGTTCTCGAGCGCAATCGCGGCTTGCTGCCCGAACAGCGAGAGGAGCCGGCAGTCCGCCTCGGAGAACGTGCGCGATGGATCTTCATGCCACACGTTGATCGCACCGACCGCGCGCCGCCCGATCATGAGCGGCGAGACGACGACCGCTCGCGCATCGATGCGCGCGTACTGCGGCGATCGGCCCGCCCATGTTTGGTAGTCGGGAATCGTCATCTGCTCGCCGGTTGTCACGACGAGGCCCATCGCGCCTTCGTTCACCTTGAGATGTGTGCCGCGCGAATCCTCGGCCATGTTGTGATTCGCGGCGATCACGAGCTCGCCGGTGCGATCGTCGTACGTGGCCAGCTCGCCGCCGGCGGCGTCCAACAACGTGACGGCGCGCGTCAGTACGGCATCGAGCAGGCGCGACAGCTCGAGACTTCCGGACAGATCGGTGATCGTGTCGAGCAACGCCTGGCGCTCGTCGGCGCGACGTCGCTCGGTGGCGGCGAGACGCCGTTGCTCGTCGATCAAGCGAATGCGCGCGAGCGCGATGCCGGCGTGCTGTGCCGACGCCGTGAGTATCTCGCGGTCGACGGGTCCGAACGCGTCGGGCTCGCGACTCTCGACGACGAGCACACCCAGCACATCATCGCCCGCGCGCAACGGGACATCGATTTCGGAGCCGCTCGCCAGCCCCGGCACGTATTCGGGCTCGAGCGTCACGTCGGGCGTGTAGTGCAGCCTCCCATCGACCAGGGGCCGTGCGCTCAGCCCCTGGCCGGCGGGGATGCGCATGCCGTGCGGAATGTCGTCCCAGCCGACGGCCGCGCCTAACACACGCTCGCCGGTGGCACCATCCAGGAGAAACACGCCGATGAAATCGTAGCCGATGGCTTCGTCGTGCAGGCCGTCGACCACGGCGCGGCACACCTCGGCTTCGGTTTGCGCGGAGGCGATGGACGCACTCAGTCGCAGCAATGCCGACTGGCGCCGAGCAAGGCCAGCCGTGTTGCTTTCAGGGGGGCGTGCTGCTTTCCGAGCTTGCGGCATTGGGAGGCCTCGCTCGGGATAAGGTACCGTTTTTGGTGCGCGCCGCTAGAAGAATCTCAAAGGTCGCCGCTCGGCGAGACTAGGCGGACGTTGCCGAGCACGGGTGTGTTTCAGTTCTCTCGGGATGTGGCGCCCAGGTTCTCGAGCACGACCCGGGCGTTTCGTTCGAGGCCCTGGCGTTTGGCGCGCTTCATTGGCGAGCCGCGGAAGGTATCGCGGAAAGAGGCGTCGTCCATGGCCAGGATGTCGCGGGCGAGAGCGGCCGCCGGTTTCCCGGCGATCGCGGAGCGAGCCGCGAAGGGTGAATCATCGGTGAGGGCGCGCGCGAACTTGTGGTTCCACGGACAGACTTCCTGACAGATGTCGCAGCCATAGAGCAGGTCGTCGACCAACGGGCGCAGCTCGTCCGGCATTTCTCCGCGCAGCTCGATGGTGAGGTACGAAATGCAGCGTCGCGCATCGAGCACGTGGGCTTGGGTGAACGCCCGCGTGGGACACGCATCGAGACATCGCGTGCACCGACCGCAGTGATCGGCCGTGAACGGTGCATCGGCGGCGAGATCGAGGGCGAGAAAGAGCGCGCCGATGAAGAAGTACGATCCGATCCTCGGATTGATCAGCATGGTGTTCTTGCCTAACCATCCGAGACCCGCGCGCCGCGCGAGATCGCGCTCGAGCACCGGGCCGGTGTCGACGTAGGCTTTGCCCGACACGTCGCGCCCGACCTCGGCGGCGATCCACGCGTGCAGCGCGCGGAGCTTGTCGAGCATCACGTCGTGATAGTCGTCGCCGCGGGCATAGCGTGCGACCGGACCGGACGGCTCGCGTCCGCCGTAGTCGAGTGCCACGACCACCGCGCTCGTCGCTCCGGGGACCGGCCGTCGCGAGTCGCGCCGCACGTCGGCGCGTCGCTCGAGGTACTGCATGTCGCCCGCGTAGCCGCGGGCGACCCAATCGTCGAAGGCCTCGGCCGAATCGGCGATGCCTAACGGAGCAATGCCGGCGAGGTCGAAGCCGAGGCCGTACGCCTGCGCCTTGATGCGGTGCTCGAGCCGCGGAACGTACGGCATGCTCACGGCGTCCCTACCCAGCGCGCGTATCGGATGACATCCTCCGCCGGTGGAACCGCATCGTAGTCGCCGTACGCCGTGTACATGCGCCATCGGACGTAGTCGCGCGCGGGAAGCGGCAGGAACGGCGGGTGCTTGTGCCAATTGCGCCGCCTGAACCGCCACGCAACGCGCAGGAGGTCGACCGCCACTGATGGTCGCACGACGGCGCGCGCCGCCAGCGTGACGGCGAGCCGCGACCAGGAACGCTTCGTCGATCGGCTATCGTTTGTGATCAGTGGCGGCTCCGGCGCCCGGGGTTGTCTCGGCAGCTCACTTTCAATTTCGCGAGGGACCCGTGCTGTCTCAACTGGCGTACCAAGTCGTGTCGCTGAGCGGGGCCGTCTTGGTTCTCATCGGATACGCGGCGCTGCAGCGCGGGCTGCTGCAGCGCGAAGACCGATGGTTCAATCTCCTCAACTTCGTGGGCTCGGCGCTGCTCGCGTGGATCGCCATCCTGGATCGTCGGTGGGGTTTCATCTTGCTCGAGGTCGCATGGGCCGTGCTGTCGATTCCTCCGCTGGTGCGGAGGCCGCGGCAACCGTCCGGCTGAGGTCACACGAAGCTGCGTCCGTCCAGAATGCCCGGAGCGGGGATGCCCAACACGCGGAGCGCGGACGGCATCACATCCACGGTGCGGCGCGGGCCATTGCCTAACGGGCGATTGGTGAGCAGCGGCACGAGCATGTGTTCGCGGAGCAGCGCGCCGTGCGTGCTCACGTGCGGGATGGGCTCGTAGCGCTCACGCAAATCCCAGCCTCGCGCAGCGGACACGATGAGGTCGCCCGACCGCGATGCGGCGGCGAGCGATGCGACTTGAACGATCGCATCGGGGTACGGTCCGTCGCGCGACGCCTCGTGACACTCGACCGGGTCGAGCGGGGGCAGCTCGCCAAGGCCCAGCGGATCGCCGGTCTGCGGGCGATACGCCAGGCGATTTCCCTGACGTTCGATGAACGCCGCCCCGCGCGTGCGGGCGCGGATCTCGACGCGACTCGCGTCGTGTGGACGGATGAGCAGGTCGACGGCCTCGCGCTCGATCAGCATGTCGGCGAGCGATGTCCACCGATCGCGCAGCGCGGGCCACCACCGCCGCTCGCGATCGTGCGGATCGAGATAGATGTGGGCCATCGCGTTGCCGCTCACCATCACGGCGACGTCGGCGCGCGGCGTGAACACCCACGGGTGCGCGATCACGCGGTGGCCGGCGTCGCGGATCGCGCCGGCGAGATCGTCGTGCGCATGCACGGGCGAGTGCCCGTGATCGCTGGTGATCCAGAGGTGCGTCTCATCCCAGGCTCCCGCGCGCTCGAGATCGGCGCGCAGCGCGCCCACGTGCTCGTCTAACGCAACCACCGCGCGCCGCGCGTCGGCCGACTCGTGCCCCGACGCGTGCGAGCACTTGTCGAGCGCGAGCAGCGCCACGAAGATGACTGCGGGATCGTGCGCCGCGATGCGTGCTCGCGCGGCAGCGATCGCGAGGTCGTCGATCGCGAACCACTCGCGCGCGTCGCCGCGCCAGTGCGTGCGCGCGAGATGCCAGAGGAGCTGTGGGTTGCGTCCCATTTGCGATCGTCCGCGCGCGCCGCGCGCGATGATGCTCATCGCGGTGAAACGCGACGGGGCAAGCTCGAACACGGTACGAGCATCGCGATCGAGATCGCCGTCCATGTGCCGCATCTCGGCGCCAAGGTAGCTGCGGCAATGCGGCGGTAGGCGGCACCTCGTGCGAGCACGATCGTACCAACGGAGACCTGGGAGACCCACGGGGCCTGGATAGCGGCCGGTGAGGAACGGCGCGTACGCAGGCCCTGTGACCGACGGAAACACCGTCGTGATCGTATGCAGGCCGCCTTCGGACTTGAGTTGCGCGAGATGGCCGAGTTCGCCCTGGGCGAACGGTGCATCGAACACGTCGGCACGAGCGCCGTCGAGCAGAATCAGAACGAGTGACAATGCAGGCGGTCGTGTTTCGGGTGATCCGGTGCAGCGCGCGTCCCTCCCGACGCATGGACCGGCGGACTAGCTTTGAGTTTCTCTTTTCCGCTCATCCATGGCCTCACGATCCAAACCTCGAAAGAAGCGCGGTGCCGTGCTGACGGCATCGGGAAAGAAGACCGGCGTAGAACAGATGGCCGCGGCCGAGGCAGGAGCGCGCGAAGGCCTGCGTGAGCGGACGGAAGCAGGGCATCGCAAAGCGGGCCGCGTTCCACCGTCACAAGTCGAGCGGAGTCGGCAAGCGGGCGCGGTCAAGATCGTAGACGAACGCCCGATCGACCAGTCCATTCGTGACTACATCCCGCCGCTCATTACCGAAGATGAAAAGCTGCTGCGCGCGAGCGGGTCGCGTCAGCCGTCCGATGATTTCACGCGCACCGATCCGTGGCGATTGCTGCGCATCATGTCCGAATTCATCGAAGGGTTCGACACGCTTGCGACCATCGACAAGGCCGTGACCGTGTTCGGTTCCGCTCGCGTCGGGCCGGATGACCCGCAATACGCGGCGGCGCAGGAAACCGCGCGGCTCTTGGCGGAAGCCGGATTTGCGATCATGACCGGCGCGGGACCCGGCATCATGGAGGCCGGCAACAAGGGTGCACGGCTCGGTCATGGGCGATCGATCGGGTGCAACATCGAGCTGCCGTTCGAGCAGGGCGCGAATCCATACGTCGACACGCTCATCAACTTCCGCTACTTCTTCGTGCGGAAGACGATGTTCATCAAGTACTCGTCCGCGTTCATCATTTTTCCGGGCGGGTTCGGCACGTTAGACGAGTTGTTCGAGGCGTTGACCCTCATCCAGACGGGCAAGATCTATCACTTCCCGGTGGTGATGTTCGGGCGGCATTACTGGGCTGGCCTGGTGCGATGGCTGCACGCGCGGGTGTTGCAAGAGCGAAAGATCTCTCCGGGCGACCTGGAGCTGATGCTGTTGACGGACGATCCGGCAGAGGCGGCGCAGGCGGTGATCGACGCGTACGAGGCGCGGTTGGCCATTCCGGGGAAGTGAGCGCCCACGGGGCGCGGCGCGATCCACGTTAATCGTTAGGCGGCGGGCGATGGCGAAATCGAAGAAGGGCAGCTCGGCGCGCCGCGGACCGACGGCGGCGGCACCCAAGGCGGCGCAGAAGCGCGAGGCGGAGGAGCGGGAGCGAACGCGGACGGCGCACGTGGCGCGCGAGACGAGCCGGTTCCTCCGGGGCCAGCGGATCGCGCCGCGGCGCATCGACGGCACGGAAAGCGTGTCGCAGCTGATCGATGAGACGTTTCTCGCGTATAACGCGGGCCGGCTCCGCGAGGCGGCGCGCTTGTTCACAGAGAAAATGCTCGAGCGCGATGTGACCGTCGGACTGACGCTCACCGGCGCCTTGACGCCGGCTGGGTTAGGCCTGGCGGCGCTCATTCCGCTCATCGAAGCGGGGTTCGTGGATTGGATCATCTCGACCGGCGCGAACCTGTATCACGACACGCACTACGGCCTGGGTCTGTCGATGCACCGCGGGAACGCGCAGGAGAGCGACGTGGTGCTGCGCGAGGAAGGCGTCGTGCGCATCTACGACATCTTCTTCGACTACGACGTGCTGCTGTCGACCGATGCGTTCTTCCGGCAGATCATGCGGAGCCCGGAATTCCAGCGGCCCATGTCGAGCGCCGAGTTCCATTGGCTCTGCGGGCGGTACGTGCGGGAGCGCGAGAGTGCGTTAGGCATCGGGCAGCGGTCGCTGTTGTCCGCGGCGTACGCGTCGGGCGTGCCGATCTTCACGTCGTCGCCGGGCGACTCGTCGATCGGCATGAACGTGGCCGCCCTCGCGCTCGAGGGGAACGCCTTGGTCATCGACCCGAATATCGACGTCAACGAGACGGCGGCGATCGTGCTGGCCGCCAAGCGCGGCGGCGGCAAGAGCGCGGTGATGATCATGGGCGGCGGCAGCCCGAAGAACTTCATGCTGCAAACAGAGCCGCAGATCCAGGAAGTGTTGGGCATCGACGAGAAGGGCCACGACTACTTCCTGCAGGTGACCGACGCGCGCCCCGATACCGGCGGACTGTCGGGCGCCACACCGGCCGAAGCGGTGAGCTGGGGCAAGATCGATCCGGACCGGCTGCCCGACGCCGTGGTCTGCTACACCGATTCGACGATCGCGCTGCCGCTCCTCACGTCTTACGCACTGGCCAAACGAAAGCCGCGCCGGCTCAAACGTCTCTTCGAGCGGCGCGGCGACATGATGGAAGCGCTGGTCCGGGAAGCGCGGGCGGCCTCGCGAGGGGCGACGGCCCGCCGTTAGGCAGCGGGCCCGGCGCGCCGCTCTGCCGTCAGTAGTTGGACCAGTTGTCGAGCCACGCGTTCTGCAGCGGCTTGAGCGAACCGAGGCCGGACAACGCCCGCGTCACGTTGCAGGAGTTGTACGCGAAGGTCTTGGTGCCGTTGCCGATCGCGCCAGTGGCCGGCCATTGCGCCTGCGGCAGGATCTTCACGTTGAGGCCGGACACGATCGCGCCGTTCACGGTGTTGGTGCCGTTCGACGTGAGGTTCCCGCCGACGAGCACGACTCCGTTCCAGCTCGAGCTGCCGCTGATCGTGAGGTCGCCGGTCACGATCAGCAGCCCGCGACCGCTGCCGGGAAGTGAGAGATTGCCCGTGGCCAGGATTACCGGCCAGAAGCTCGTGTCGGCGAACGACGGCCACGAGCCGCTCGGCAGACTCACCGTGGGCGTGATCGCGTTCTGATTGACGATGCCGTTCCAGTCGATCTTCACCGAGTTGGCGGCCTGCTGCTCCGTGCCGAGGCTGTCGACCGGCGGACTACCCGCTGGCACCGACTTCCCACCGCTCTGCTTGTAACCGGGCGACGACGGCACGGCGACGCCGGCGACGTTCGGTCCGCCCGCGCATTGATTGACGCCGGTGAGTGTGCCGCTCGAGCCGTTCTTCGTGAGACCCGTGATGCTCGTCCAGGCGCCTAACGTGGACATGGTGGCCGTTTGCCACGTCGCCACCTCAGCCACGGTGTGTTGGGCGAGACCAGGCGTCCATACGTGCGAGATCGTGCTGGTGCCGCGCGACCGAATGAGGTACACGCCCGGAGCGGCGCCGATGGCGGGCCGGATGCGCTGCAGCACGACGTCCGCGTAGCCGTGCGACATCGTGATGCGCACCGACTCCGGCGCCGCGGTCGGCATCCCGCTGTGCCCGTATGACGAACGATTGGTGAGATACGTCTGCAGCGCACCCTCGGCGATCGCGTACGCCTCCGCTCGCTCGTGATAGCCGTCGTTGATGTGCCGCTCGGTCGAGATGAGGGTGAACGACGCTGCGAGCGTCAGCACCATGACGGTGCTGAACAGCAGCATCATGGGGATCGTGAAGCCCTTTCGGGCAGCGAGTCGAATGGCCACGGTGCGCGCTCTCAGTCCGGTCGGTTTTTCAGGAAGACAGCGGTGGTGACCTGTTCCGAGTCGGTCGACGTGCGACCCTCGATGACGTTCTGACTCGCCCCGGTGAGCGAGATCTCGAACCCGCGAATCTGATTGAGTGTTGGAACAGGAGTCTGAGCCGTGTCGCGATTCAGCACGTAGAACCTGAAGCTCGATGGATTCTTGAATGGCGCGACGACTTCCTCGGTTGCGTTGGTCGCGACCACAGTGCGCCAGATGCCGAGCGATCCCGGCACGGCGGACGAGTTGGCGATGGAGTAGCGGATCCGCTGATAGAGGAACACGGGCGCGCCGACGGGAGGCGCTGCTGACGACGACGTGACGGCGACAACCCGCGCGCGGCCGGACAGCACGCTGACGCTGTCGGGCGTGCAGTTGCTCGTTGTTCCGGCGGCAATCGTCGCCACGGTGTCGTACACGTAGTTGCCGGTCGTCGAGTCGCGCCATGCGTAGCCACTGAACGTCGCGCTGGCGTACATCACCGAGTCGGTCGGAAAGAGGCTGACGTAGGTGGTGGTGCCCGTGGTGTGGCACGCGATGCCGAACGCGTACGGTGCCTTCACCTGGATCGACGTCGACGAGGCAGACTCGATGCCGGAGGTCGGGTCGACCATGCGGAACTCGGCGAGGATCATGCCCATCGCGCCGCGCGTGGCCGAGCGCGCACCGCGCTTGGCGGCGAATTGGCTGAAGAATCGCGCCTGCGACATGGTCATCTTGGTGAGCGCCGTGCCGATGATCGCCATGATCACGAGGGACACCAGCAGCTCGACGAGCGTGACGCCGCGCCGCGTCTTCGTTAGGCGTGTAGTCATGGCGAATTCAGCGGGTTGGTGCCGGGGTTTTTCGTCCGATCGATGACCACAGTGTCGGGAACCGGACTCCTGGACGCGTAGGCCTTGACGAGCGGCGTGGTGACGATGGTGACGCGGTGCTTGTTGGTGCTCGGCGTCGTCACCGTCACGCATTGCGCGAATTGCTCCGTCGCCGCCGTGATGGAGTCGCAACCGGCATGCGCCGCCAGGGAATCGTACGGCAGCACGGAGAAGCGGTTGACATCACGGGACACCGCGGCGTTGAGGCCGGTGCCGCGGGACACCTCGATCATCCGGCGCGACACGTGAAACGTGAGGCCGGCGAGCGACGCCACGAGGATTGCGAGCAGCGTCATGCCGACCATGATTTCGGCCAGCGAAAATCCGGCGCGCGGGCGCGTTACTGCGTTAGGCATGCGGCGCATCAGGGATTCCCCATTCGGACCTGGCCGGCTCTGGTGATCGCGACGGACCGCGTGTAGCTCGGCATCGCGACCCACACGGTTTCGGCGCCCGCTGTGACACCGGTCGGGAAGAAGTCCAACTGCGCCGGATGGGCGCTGAGCGACCGCAGCCGATACTCGGACGTCGAATCCATAGTCCGTTTTACGTACACCGCTCCGTTCGACCGATCGGCGATCTGATACGTACGGGCCACCGAGTCGAACGACAGGCGCGTCGGGCGCTGCTCCCGTTGGGCCAACGCAATCGCGAGCTCCATGTCGGCAGCGACCTGGTTCTGCGCTTTGTTCGCCCGGGCGTGATTGACGATCGTCACGAATTTGGGTAGGGCGATGAGCGCTCCCACGCCAAAAATGACGGCGACGATCATCAATTCGATCATGGTAAACGCGCGACGGTGAGCGTGCATGCGACCTCGGATTGCGATCCTGCGCGGAAACAGTTGCGTTCGTGAATACGGCCTGCCTTACGCCTCGGCCATCTCAGTAGCGAGGGCCGTGCTAGAGCCGGTGTCGTCGTCAACTCGCGCCGTGCGATACGGTTGCGTCGTTCCGACTGAACGGACCGGACGTACTCGCGTTGCGAACTGCACCATTTTTTCGCGGTATTGTCGCGCTTTGCGATCTTTGTGCGGCCTTCATGCGGTCTACCGCGAGTTTCGGGCTGCTCGCCACAGACTTTAGTGCCGGCACGCACGTCACACGTGGGTCCGGCCTGTTCGCTCTCGTTGGCCTTGGGCAGACGGGAAGACGCCCGTTAGGCGAGCTCGCCGCGGACGCATGCCACGAACGTCACGCGCGACATGGAGCCGCGCGACACGTAATAGGCGAGATCCTCGCGGCCCAACACCGCGCGGGCGATCTCGCGGTTGGACCATCCCTCTGCGATGCGACGCTCGATGGCGCCGACGGTGTCCTCGAGCCAGTCGGCTTTCGCGAGCAACGCGGCAACCGGGTCGCGCACCGGCCCACGGTGCGCGTCGAAGAAGCGCCGCGGCGTGAGAGAGGCTGCGTGCCGCAAACTGCGCGCGAGCAGCTTGGGCCGCTCATCCGGATGCGCGGCGCGCACCTTCACACCAAGGAACAGATCGCCGCCGAACATGGTTTCGCGCTCGGCGTCCCAGACCACATGGTGGTCCGGCGCGTGACCAGGCGTCGGAACCAAACGCAGCGCATCGCTCGCGAAGCGCAGGATCGGCGTGCGAAGTGGCGGCGGGCTTCCCCAAATGACTCGGCGATGCAGGGAGAGGTGTTCGGGTTCCTGGAGCAACGCGAGCGTTGCGTCGGACGCACCGATCGGGATCTTCATGCGGGCGGCGAGCTCGGCGTTGCCTCCGTGGTCTTCGTGGTGATGCGTGATGAGGATGCCATTGGGCCGCGCACGCGTCAGATACCGGCCGAGTGCGCGCGCGGCCAACGGGAATCCGACGTCGACGAGTACGCCGCGCACCAGGTAGGCGCTCACGTCGTATCCGATGGACCGTCCCACGACACTCGACATGAGCACTTGCGTCACGTCGCCGTGTGGATGGATTTGGAGCGTCACCCTCGTCTCTTTGGCATTGAGCGTCCGGTTTCTCCTCTCTCGCGTGCTCGCCTCGTTTCAGGGTAGACACCGCCCCGTTTGTCGTCTACTATGGAGACATGAAACCTCTTTCCGGAGCACGAGTGCGGAGATTCGCGCGGGCGACGCGGGCGCATGGCAATGCGCTGACACGCGCGCGGCACGGATCGGCGCCAATCGTTCCGTAGAGAGAGGGTCCCAGGCACGCTTGCCCGCAATCGCCCGGCCCCCTTCCCGGAGGCCGGGCGCTCCACTTTTTGCGCCGTGATGGACCGATGATCGAGGAATTGAAACAGAAGCTGCAAGCCGAGGTCGACCGGCTGCAGCACGAGCTGAACGTCGTGCTGCCCCAGGAGATTCGCAAAGCCGTGGAGCTTGGCGACCTGCGCGAGAACAGCGAGTACAAAGCGGCGCTGGAGCGACAGCAGTTCGTACAAGCTCGGTTAGGCCAGTTGCGCCAACGGCTGAGCAAGCTGTCGCAGATCGACGTCGCACAGATTCCGACCGATCGCGTGGGATTGGGATCGCGCGTGACCGTGAAAGACGTGAAGAGCGGTGCGCTCGAGGTGTATCACCTGGTGTTCGGCGACGCGGTCGAGTTCGAGGATGGGCACGTGACGATGGCCTCGCCCATCGGGCGCGCGCTGGTCGGGAAAGCGGTTGGCGAGGTGGCGCTGCTCAGACTTCCGGCCACGACGCGCCAATTGGAGATCGTCGAGCTGCTCACGATCCACGTGAAGGCGTGACGAGCGGCAGCGCCGCGGGCCCATACGCGGTCGCCGCGTCGCGCGCGTACTCGGCGACGTCGGCGGCCGTCCATCCATAGGACGCGGCGAGCGCGGACGCGAGCGTGAGGCCGTGGTCCGGGAGCTGCCAGGCCACCGGCACGCGGCGCATCAACACGTCGCCTAACGAAAGAGCCATCTCGCGGGCGACGGCCCATGCCACTTCGGCGTGGATGTAGGGCAGCGGGGGCGAGAGCGGAACCGCGAGCGCGCCGTTTGCTTCGGCCAGGGACCAGACGTCCGCCCACTCGCTGCCGTACCGGTGCACGAGATGCGCCGCCAGCGCGTGCGAGCCTGTGCGCTGTGCCGCGGCCTCCCGTTGGGCTTCGAGGTGTCCGGCGCCGCCGGGCAGCGCCACCGTACCCGTGCGCGCCTCGCGCGCCGGTACGCCGAGCATCCGTTGGACGGCGTCGACGGTATCGCGCGCCATCACGCGATAGGTGGTGAGCTTGCCCCCCGACACGGTGATGAGGCCGGGCGCCGTGGTGGTCACGGCGTGCTCGCGCGAGAGCGCATCCGGGTGGCGCGGATCGCCTCCAATTAGCGGGCGGATGCCGGCCCAAGCGGCGATGACGTCGCTCGGCGTGAGGCGGGCGCCGGGGAAGTAGGCGTCCACGGAGCGGAGCAGGTAATCGACGTCCTCGGGAGTGGCGCACACCACCTCGGGCTCGCCATCGTAGTCGGTGTCGGTGGTCCCGACGATCGTGGTTGCGCCCGCTGGCAGCACGAAGAACACGCGCCCGTCGACCGGCGACAGCAGCGTGACCGCACCGGCGTTGCCGACGCGCTCGGCCGGCAGCGCGATGTGCACGCCTTTCGTCCCGCGCACCGACGCTGTTGCGTTAGGCTCTGCGAACCGGCGGATCGTGTCGCTCCATGGACCCGAGGCGTTGACCACGGTGCGGGCGGCGATGTCGAACGAACGGTTCGCGATCGTGTCGTACGCATGCGCGCCACGTACGGTGCGCGCGTCGAGCAGGAGTCCATCCACGCGCACGCGACTCGCGACGACGGCGCCCGCGTCGTGCGCGGCACGGGCATTGAGGAGGGTGAGACGAGCATCGTCCGTGGCTGCATCGAAATACGTCGCACCGCCGCGCAAGCCCGGGCGTCGCAGCGCTGGCTCGAGCGTCGAGATCGCAGCCGCGCTGAGCGCGTGGTGCGGTGCGACGTTGCGAAACAAGGCCAGCGCGTCGTAAAGCGTGAGCGCCGCGCGCAGCTTCCATGTTGGAATGCGCGCGCCGTCGAACACCGGCCAGAGGAATTGCAACGGCCGCACGATGTGCGGCGCGATGCGCATGAGCGTGCGTCGCTCCTGGCTTGCCTCGAACACGAGGTGCAGCTGACCGTTCTCGAGGTAGCGGAGACCGCCGTGCACCAAGCGCGACGAACGGCTCGAGGTGCCGCTCGCGAAATCCGCTTGCTCGACGAGCGCGACGCGCAGCCCGCGCATGGCGGCGTCACGCGCGACGCCGGCGCCGACGATGCCGCCGCCGATCACGAGGACGTCGAACGTGTCGTGCTCGAGCGCGGTGATGAAGTCCGGCCGTTGGGCAGCGCCGAAGGCGGGGCGGGACGGTGCCATCATCTCGCTTTCCTGGCGGAGCAATGAACGATCGCGCGGATTGGGAGGCGCGACATGGTGCATCGATTGGCGCTCCGTTGGGAGCGCCGTCGCCGTGGGTCATCTCGCGCGCGCTCGGCTTGAGCGCAGGAGCGGTGATCGTGGATCTGGCTGCCGGGCGCGGCCGTCATGCTGTGCCGCTGGCGCGTGCGGGGCGTCGCGTGATCGCGATCGACCTTGTCGCAGTCGCACTCGCCGATGCGCGCGCAGCGGCGCCCATGCATGCAATCGCCGCGGATGCGGCGCACCTACCGCTGCGCCTCCAGTCCATCGATGCAATCGTGTGCGTCAATTTCCTCGACCGCGACGCGTTCGCCCATCTGCCCTCGCTGTTGCGGCCGGGCGGCACGGTGATCGTCGAGACGTTCACGGTTGCCCAACGGACACTGGGACGCGGGCCGACGAGCGATGCGCATCTGCTGCGGCGCGACGAGTTGCCCGCGCTGCTCGCGCCACTCGCAATCCTCGAGCATCGGGAGGGGCTCGTGCGGGATGACGCCGGCGAGCGATACGTGGCGCAAGCCATGGCGATGAAGGAGAAGATCGCGCGCAGGTGAACGCAAGGATGATATGGGTGGAACCGCTCCTGCGGCGACCCCGCGGCATGTCCAGCCGAATGGCGCCCGACAATCCGCCGGCCTAAGTTTCCGCCATGGAAAGCTATGGACGCAACGGCCGACGCGTGGCACTGGTGGCCGGATTGCGTACGCCGTTCGCCAAGGCCGGAACGGTTCTCAAGCCGATGAGCGCGCAAGACCTCGGCCGGGCTGTGGTGGCCGAGCTGCTCGAGCGCACGACGCTCGATCCGCGCGAAATCGACATCATCGTATTCGGAACGGTCGTGCCGTCGGTGCTCGCGCCGAACATCGCTCGCGAGGTTGCGCTGCTGCCGATGATGCCGAAAGACATCCCGGCCTTCACGGTGAGTCGGGCGTGTGCTTCGGCGAATCAGGCGATCACGGATGCCGCGGACCAAATCGTGCTCGGTCACGCGGACGTGGCGATCGCCGGAGGCGCCGAGTCGTTGTCGAACGTTCCGATTCTCCATTCGCGTCGCTTTTCGGATGTGCTCGTGAGCGCGAGTAAGGCCAAATCGTTGGGCGGAAGGCTCAGCGCGTTCTCGCGCGTGCGTCCGCGCGACTTGGTGCCGATCACGCCTGCGATCGCCGAGCCGTCGACCGGCGAGACGATGGGTCAATCGGCGGAGAAGATGGCCAAGCTCAACCACATTCCGCGCGAGGAACAGGATCAGTTCGCGCTGCGGTCGCACCGGTTGGCGGCGGCGGGTGCCCAGGACGGCCGTTTGACGTCGGAGATCATGCCGGTGTACGTGCCGCCCCAGTACGATGCCTGGGCGACGGGCGACAACGGCGTTCGCACGGACACGAGTCTCGAGCAGCTGGCGGCGCTCAAGCCGGTGTTCGACCGGCGTTACGGCTCCGTGACGGCGGGGAACTCGTCGCCGCTCACCGATGGCGGTGCGGCGGTGATCCTGATGAGCGAGGAGAAGGCCCGTGCGTTAGGCATGACGCCGCTGGCGTACCTGCGGTCGTACGCCTACGCGGCGCTCGACCCGGGCGAGCAGCTGCTCCAGGCCCCGGTGTTCGCGGCGCCGCGGGCGCTCGAGCGGGCCGGCCTAACGCTGGCGAACATCGACCTGGTCGAGATGCACGAGGCGTTCGCGGCTCAGGTCTTGTCCAACCTGCAGGGTTTCGAGAGCGCCGCATGGGCGGAGCGCGCGGGGTTGTCGCAGCCGATGGGCGAGGTGGACCGGTCGCGGCTCAACGTGATGGGCGGATCGATCGCGATCGGCCATCCGTTCGGCGCCACCGGCGCGCGTATCACGACCACGCTGGCGCACGAGCTCAAGCGGCGCGGCGGTCAGTTCGGGTTGATGACGGTGTGCGCTGCCGGCGGGATGGGGTTCGCGATGGTGTTGGAGAACGCGGCGTGAGCGCCGCGACCGACACGGTACCGACCGCGACTGCGCTCTCGGTCGACATTCAGAACGGCATCGCGATCGCGACGCTCGACGTGCCCGACGCATCGGTGAACGTGCTCGATGCGAACGTCGTGGCCGAGTTCGGGTCGTTCTTCGATCGCGTCGATCGTGACGCGAGCATCCGGGCGGTGGTGCTCATCTCCGGGAAACCGGAGAATTTCGTTGCCGGCGCGGACATCGAGCAGTTCACATCGCTGCAGAGCGCGCAGGATGGGGAGGAACTGAGCCGGCGCGGCCAGGCGGTGATGAGCCGTCTCGAGCATCTCCGCGTCCCGGTCGTCGCCGCGATCCATGGCGCATGTTTGGGAGGCGGACTCGAGGCCGCGATCGCGTGCTCGTACCGCATCGTGACGGATCATCCCAAGAGCGTGTTGGCGGCGCCCGAGGTACAGCTCGGGATCTTTCCCGGCGCGGGCGGCACGCAGCGGTTGCCGCGCCTGATCGGCCTGCGCGCGGCGTTGGACATGATCCTCACGGGCCGCAACGTGCGCGCCCGGAAGGCGCTGCAGTTAGGCCTGGTGGACGAGATGGTCCACCCGTCCATTCTGCGCGACATCGCCATCGATCGGGCGCGCCAGCTCGCGGATGGGAAGTTGTCGCGGTCACGCGGCAGGGCGTCGCGCGGGCTGGCGGCTGCCGTACTCGAGGACAACCCGTTAGGCAGGAGACTCGTTTTCGCTCGCGCGCGGGCCGGCGTGCTGGCGAAGACGATGGGCAACTACCCGGCGCCCATCGCGGCCCTCGAGGCCGTGCGCGCCGGCTACGAGCACGGGGCCGACCGCGGATACGCCGAGGAAGCGCGGCTGTTCGGCGACATGGCGGTGACCGACGTGTCGCGCCAGCTGGTGTATCTCTTCTTCGCGACGACGGCGCTCAAGAAGGATCCCGGCACGCCCGTGCCGGTGGCGCCGCTGCCGGTGCGGAAGTTAGGCGTGCTGGGCGCCGGGTTCATGGGCTCCGGCATCGCCGCAGTAGCGGCGATGCAAGGCACCATCGTGCGTCTCAAGGATGCCGAATATTCGCGGGTCGCCAAAGGACTCAAAGCGGTGAACGGCGTGCTCGCCGAGCGCCTGCAGAAAAAGCAGATCACGCGGCGGCAGTTCGAGGACCAGATGTCGCTCGTGGGCGGGACGACCGACTACTCCGGTTTCTCGAACTGCGATCTGGTGATCGAGGCCGTGTTCGAAGACGTCGACCTCAAGCACCGCGTGCTGCAAGAGGCGGAGCGCGTGATGCCGAGCGATGCGATTTACGCGTCGAACACGAGCACGATTCCCATTTCTCGCATCGCCGAAGTGTCGAGGCGTCCCGAGCAAGTGCTCGGCATGCACTTCTTCTCGCCGGTGCACAAGATGCCGTTGCTCGAGGTGATCGTCACGCCGCGTACGGCTGCGGTGGCAACGTCCACTGCTGTCGCGTTCGGCAAGAAGCTCGGCAAGCACGTGATCGTGGTCAACGACGGACCGGGGTTTTACACCACGCGTACTCTCGCGGCGTTCCTCAACGAAGCGGGCTACTTGTTGGACGAAGGTGTGTCGATCGAGGCGGTCGATCGCGCGCTGGTCGACTTCGGATTTCCGGTTGGGCCGATCACGCTCATGGATGAGGTCGGACTCGATGTGGGCGCCAAGGTCGCAACCGTGCTGCGCGATGCATTCGGCGACCGGCTCACGCCATCGCAGTCGTTGTCGCGCGTGGTCGCGTCGGGTCGGTTGGGCAGAAAAGGCGGCAGCGGGTTCTATCGGTACGACGGTCCCGGTGGCAAGAAGATGGGCGTGGATGAAAGTGTGTACACGTTGCTGCCGACCGGTGTCAATCGCACGGAGATTCCGGTGCTCGAGATGCAGCAGCGGTGCGTGCTCGCGATGGTGAACGAGGCAGCGCGCTGTCTCGAGGAAGGGGTGCTTCGGTCGGCGCGCGATGGCGATGTGGGCGCGGTGTTCGGCATCGGATTTCCGCCATTTCGTGGTGGGCCGTTCCGCTACGTCGATTCGGTCGGCATCGCGCACATCGTGCGGCAGCTCGAGGTGTACCACGGCCGATTCGCGCCGCGGTTCGAGCCGGCTCGCATTCTGCACGACCGCGCCGCGCAAGGCGGCGGTCGCTGGCTCGATTGACTGGACTGCCGGTGAACGCGAGGACTAGCTTATGCGCCGCCATGCATCCGTAGGCCGTTCACCGACCCGTATTCTTCGCTCCGGATCACCAGACGACATGTTGCGTCGAACCTTCCTGTATCTGTCGAACCAACCGCGGCTGTTCCACTTCGTTCGCCACAACGGCATGGCCAAGCGATTCGCGTCGCGGTTCGTGGCGGGCGAGACGCTCGATTCCGCCCTGGCGGCCGTGCGCCAACTCAACGCGCGGAAGATTCGCGCGTCGCTGGATCTGTTAGGCGAGAGCGTGACCACGGAAGCCGAGGCGCGGGCGGCGAGCCGGTCGTACCTGCAGATGCTCGACCGGATTCACGAGGCCGGTCTCGATGCGAACGTCTCGATCAAGCTCACGCAGATGGGGCTCGACCTGAGCGAAGAGCTGTGCGTGGACATCATGCAGCAGATTCTCGAGCGGGCGCGGAGTTATCAGACGTTCGTGCGGTTGGACATGGAGGGCAGCGACTACACGGAGCGTACGCTGCGGTTGTTCGAGGACCGGTTGTATCCGAGCTTCCCCGAGCAGGTCGGCATCGTGTTGCAGAGCTATCTCTACCGAACGAAGGTCGACGTCGAGCGGGCGATTCAGCTCAAGTGCCGCGTGCGGTTGTGCAAGGGCGCGTACAACGAGCCGGCGACGGTCGCGTTCCCGGAGAAGCGCGACGTGGACGCGAACTACGTGACGTGCATGCAGCACCTGCTCCTCGAGGGAAACTATCCGGGCATCGCGACGCACGATCCGGCGATTCTGGCGCAGGCCAAGCGGTTCGTGCGCGCGCAGCACATTCCATCGGACCGGTTCGAGTTCCAGATGTTGTACGGCGTTAGGCGCGATCTCCAGGACCAGATCGTGCGCGAGGGGTTCAACATGCGCGTGTACGTGCCGTTCGGCACCCAGTGGTATCCCTATCTCATGCGGCGGTTGGCGGAGCGTCCGGCGAACGTCGCGTTCATCACGGGCAACATGGTGCGCGAGCTCGTGGCTGGGCGGCATTGATGCGACGGGGTCGGGCGCGGGCGCATCGTGGGTAGGTTTCTTCCTCCCGATCACTCGAAGGGCGACGAGCGGACGCTCGGCGGCTACATGGCGGTGCACGCGCGTCCGGCGGCGTTCGCGGGGCGCGACGGTCGGTCGTACAGCGTGTCGATCGAGACGGACGAGACGGGCGATCCGGATGCGCCGGTGGGCGCGTACCTGCTGTTCGTGCAATGGAGCCCGGGCGAGCCGCGGGTGAGCGGCCATCTGGAGACCGATTTCCTGGAGCGCGCGCGCACGGGCGACGAGGCGCGTGCGCGGTTAGGCGGGATGCCGCTCGAGCGGGTGCGCGTGCTGCTCGACGCGCTGATCGCCGAGCGTTTGCCTAACGCTGGCCGGCCGTGGTGGGAGGCGATGCGCGACGAGGACGGCTCGTGAGCGCGTCGGCACGCCGGTGAGGGCCGTCGTGTTGCGCGGCACGGGTGGCGTCTGGCGCGCGCGCGACGCGTCCGGGGCGGAGCACGACGTGTCGCTGCGCGGGCGGCTCAAGCACGGAGAGTCGCTCAAGCTGGTGGTGGGCGACGAAGTAGAGCTCGAGCGCGACGCGCGCGACGGAACATACGCGATTGCCGACATCGTGCCGCGCCGGTCGCGGCTGGCGCGGCGCGCGCCGGGGGGCGCGCACGGCGAGCGCATCGTGGCGGCCAACGTCGATCAAGTGGTGGTCGTCTTCGCGGCCGCGCACCCCACGCCTAACGCAAGAATGCTGGACCGGTTTCTCGTCATCGCGGGGGCGAACGAGGTGCCGGCGCGCATCGTGATCAACAAGGCGGACCTCGCGGCCGGCGATGTCCGCGCGCCGTTCGCGGCCTACGCGGCCGCCGGCTACCCGCTGCACGCGACGAGCGTGGCTACCGGAGACGGTCTCGATGTGTTGCACGATGCGCTCCACGGGCGCGTGTCCGCGCTCACCGGGCCGTCGGGCGTGGGCAAGTCATCGCTCCTCAACACGATGTATCCGGGGCTCTCGCTTCGCGTGGGTGAAATCAGCAGCTCCGTGGACAAGGGGCGCCACACGACGGTCGGGACCACCATGCATGCGCTGCCCGATGGCGGATACGTGATGGACACGCCGGGCCTGCGGGAAGTGGGTGTGTGGAATGTCTCGCCGGCGGCACTCGGCAGTTGCTTCCCGGAGTTTCGCGCATTCATTCCGCGGTGCCGGTTTGGCGATTGCCGTCACCACGATGAACCCGACTGCGCGGTGCGTGAAGCCGTCGACACCGGCGCCGTCGCGCGCGAACGCTACGAAAGCTATCGCCGCCTGATGACGGAGCTCGCCGCCTCCTTCCCCAACCGATGACCGACACGAACGTACGCGACCGGACACGGTCGATTCAGCTGCGCGAGGGACTGCTCTCCCGTTTGGGCACTCCGTGGGCTCGGGTCGTGACGCTGTTCGGGCGCAGCGACTGGGATGAGGGCGCGCTGCTGATGGCGTTCGCGTTGGTGATCGGCGTCGGTGCCGGGTTAGGCGTCGTCGGATTCTACCACCTGATCGACGCGGCGTACGATTTCTTCTTTGCCTTTATCGGCGACCGGCTGCGGATCACGACGCACGTTGCCTATCGCCCGGCGCTGACCGCGTTAGGCCTGTGGGCGGCGTGGGCGATCGTGCGGCGCATACCCGAAGGCCAGAACGTCGCCGACATCCAGTTGTCGGTCGCCAAGCGCGGCGGCGTGCTTCGAGCGCGGCCGATTCTCATACGCACGCTCGCATCGGCGCTGACGTTGGGATCGGGTGGGTCGGCGGGCAGCGAAGGACCGACGGCCGTGTTGGGCGCGGGCATCGGGTCGCTCCTCGGACAAGGGCTGCGATTCCAACAGCGACGGCTCAAGATTCTCGTCGGCTGCGGCGCCGGCGCCGGCATCGCGGCCGCGTTCAACGCACCGTTCGCCGGCGCCTTTTTCGCGCTCGAAGAGGTGCTCGGATCCTTTTCGATCGGTGCATTCAGCCCGGTGGTGATCGCGAGCGTCGCCGGCGCACTCACCGTTCGGCCGTTCCTCGGCTCGCATCCGGCGTTCCACATCCCGCCGTACGGTCAGATCCGGCCCGCTTCGATCTTCGTCTTTTACCCGTTGTTAGGCATCGTCTGCGGGCTCTGGTCGGCCTTTTACACGCGGACGTTCTTCGCGACCGCCGACGCGTTCGCCAAAGCCCGCGGTCCGCGATGGATGCGGCCGATCGCCGGCGGCTTGATCGTCGGCCTCATCGTGTATGCCTCGGGCGGGCTGCTGGTCGGCAACGGACACCTGGCGATTCCGACGCCGGTGTTCGGCGGGATCGCCTGGTATCTGTTGTTGGGCATCGCCCTCGCCAAGTCGATGGCCACCGCGGTGACGCTCGGCTCGGGCGGGTCGGGCGGCGTGTTCACGCCCACGCTGTTCATCGGCGCTGCGTTAGGCGGTTCCCTCGGCCGCATCGCGAACCTGCTGTTCCCCGCGTTCGGGCTGCACCCCGTGGCGTGGGCGCTGGTCGGCATGGCGGGCTTGGTGGCGGGCGCCAACCGCGCCCCGATCACCGCGATCTTCATGGTGTTCGAGATGACCAACGACTATCAGCTCGTGCCGCCGCTGATGCTCGTATCCGTGATCGCGTTCGCCGTCGCCAGAAAATTCGCGCCGCACGGCTTGTACGACGGCTGGCTGGCTCGACGCGGCGAGCACCTCGCCCACGGCGCCGATCGCGCGCTCATGCACCGCATCCGCACCGCCGAAGCGCTGGACACGCACCCGATCGTGGTCCGTCCGTCGGACACGTTGGGCGATGTGATCGCCGCCGCGGGACGCACGCGCTATCCCACGCTGCCGGTGGTCGACCGCGACGACATGCTGCTGGGCGTGATCACCTACGAAGGTCTGCGCCAGGCGATGTTGGATCGCGCTGCGCTCGCCGGCGTCGTTCTCGCGGCCGACCTGGCGGCTCCTACGGAGATCGTGCTGCCATCCGATTCGCTCGCCGACGCGTTGCGTAAAATGAACGCGCGCGCGATCGACGTAATCCCCGTAGTAATGAGTGAGGCGCATCCCCGCATCGTCGGCGTACTGAGCCGCGCTGACGTGCTCGGCGCTTATGAGCGGGAGCTCATGCAGGAGGTCTGAGCGCCTGGGGCGGCGGTGTACGCCGCCTCGAGCACGTGAAATCCGCGGCCGACGGACGCCCCGTTCCCAGGGGCGACCGCCGGCCGCCGGGTGCGCACGCAACCCTTCCTCCACACGTCGTGTCCCACGATCAAGTCACAGCGTGGGATCGCGTTCGCCCACGACGCTGCAACCGAGGTTCGGTGGACGAAACGGATCTGCTAACCAGAGCCCGAGCCGGCGATGCCGCGGCCGAGCGCGCGCTGTACGACGCGCACGTCGACCGTGTCTATCGGCTCGCGTACCGGTTGGCGGGGAGCGACGATCTGGCGCAGGACTTCACGCAGGAGACGTTCATCCGGGCGTTTGCCCGGTTAGGCGATTTCCGGGGCGACTCGAGTTTCGGGACGTGGCTGCACACGATCGCGCTGTCGGTTTCGATGAATGGGCTGCGGAAGGTGAAGCGGTTCCGGACGCGCGAAGCGGATCTGGACGAGGCGCGCGATCACGGGTGGACGGCGAGGCGGGCCGAGCCGGACTTGAAGCAGCGGCTCGCGGCGGCGATCGATGCGCTGGCGCCGGGGTTCCGGGCGGTGTTCGTGATGCACGACGTGGAAGGGTACACGCACGAGGAAATCGGCAGTGCGTTAGGCATTCAGCCGGGGACGTCCAAGGCGCAGCTCTCGCGGGCGCGCGCCAGGCTCCGCGAGGCGTTGTCGGATTTTGTTGGAGAATGGACTGCATGAGCGACGACAAGTTCGACGAATTCCTGCAGCGGGCGGCGCGCTCGTACCACGAGCCGCCGGCCACGCCGCGGGAGGAGATGTGGACGCGCATCGAGCGCGCGCGCCGGATGCGGCCGCTGGCGGCTCCGACGCCGCGGCGCCGGTGGTGGCTCACCGTCTCCGCGCTCGCCGCGACGCTGCTGTTAGGCATCGCGATCGGCACACGGATGCAGCGCGCGGCCGGCACGCCGGGCAGCCTTCCCCCGACCCTGGCGGCGGGCCCATCGGTATCGGCCACGCCGCCCGGGGCGGCACGCACCCCGGCGGGACCCGCATCGCGCGGCGCGGCGTCCGTCCGGGCGTCGTCGCCTAACGTTGCCGGCTCGGTCACCTTCGACGCCGCCGCGGCCGATCACCTCGGCCGTGCCGAAGCGCTGCTCACCACGTTCAACACGGAGTCCGCGCACGGCGCTATCGACCCGCAGATCGGGACGTGGGCCGGCGACCTGCTCACGACGACGCGGCTCCTGCTCGATTCCCCGCGTGCCCGCGATCCGCGCACGCGTAAACTGCTGAGCGATCTGGAAGTGGTGCTGGCGCAGATCGCCCAGCTCAAGTCCCAACCGGATGCGCGGTCCGATGAGTTCGAGATCATCGAACAGGCGGTCCGCAGCCAAAACATGATGACCCGACTGCGGGATGCGACGCCCTCAGGGAGCGCCGCACTCGCCTCAGGCTCCTGAGGAGATCCTCGATGCCGACCTTCGTGATGGTGATGTCGTTGTTCCTGGTGATGGGTGCCCCGCGCGGCATCGGTTCGATGCCTAACGCTGCGGCGGCCGTCGCGCCGACGCCGGCGCACAGCTTCGCCATACAACCGCCCGCGGCGATGTTTCCGGGCGACTCCGCGGACTCGCTGTACCGCGTAGCCCGCAAAGCGCTCAACGACGGCGACTACCGCCGCGCGGCGACGCTCTTTCGCCAGATCGCGGAGGATTACCCGAGCTCGCGCTACGCCGGCGACGCGCTCTATTGGCAGGCCTTTTCACTCTACCGCCGCGGTGGATACGGCGACTTGCATTCTGCGCTCGATGCGCTCGATGCCCAACGCAGCAAGTATCCGTCGGCCGCGACGCACGGCGATGCCGCGGCGCTCGCCGCGCGCATCAACGGCGAGCTGGCGCGCCGCGGCGACTCGAATGCCGCGACGAGAGTCGTTCAAGTCGCGGACAGTGCCACGAATTGCCGCCCGCGAGAGGATGACGACATGCGCGTGGCCGCGCTCAACGCGCTGATGCAGATGGATGCGCAAGAGGCGCTGCCGGTGTTGCGCAAAGTGCTGGCGCGGCGCGACGCCTGCTCCGAAGCGCTGCGCAAGAAGGCGGTGTTCATCGTCGCGCAGAAGGAGGATTCCGAGAGCGCCGATATTCTGTTGAACGTGGCGCGCAATGACCCATCGAACGACGTCCGCGAATCGGCGGTGTTCTGGCTGGGGCAAGTGTCGGGCGAGCGGTCGGTGTCGCTGCTCGATTCGATCCTCACGTCCACCAAGGATGAGAATCTGCAGGACAAGGCGATCTTCGCGCTCTCGCAGCACGGCGGCGACCGCGCGGGCAAGATACTGCGCGATCTCATCGTGCAACCCAACACGTCCGACGATGTGAAATCGCGGGCGATCTTTGCGCTCGGCCACTACCGAGGCGAGGCATCGGATTTCGCCTACCTGCGCGACATCTATCCGAAGCTCACGAAACCGGAGCTCCAGGAGCAAGTGATCCAGTCGATGGCGCAGAGCGACGATCCGGCCAACCGCCGCTGGCTGTTAGGCATCGCCGAGGATGCGCATGAGGACGTGGAGATCCGCAAGAAGGCGTTGTTCTGGGCGGGTCAGGGCGGTGTGGCGATCGCCGATCTGTCGTCGATGTACGACCGGCTTCCCGATGAGGCGCTCAAGGAGCAGGTGATCTTCGCGCTGTCGCAGCGTGGCGAGCGAGAGGCGACGGACAAGCTCATCGACATCGCGCGGCACGACCGCAACATCGAGCTGCGCAAGAAGGCCATTTTCTGGTTAGGCCAGCGGGACGACCCGCGCGTCCGCAAACTTCTCGAGGACTTGATCGCCAATGACTCCATTTGACCGTGTGACGCGCGCGGCGTGCACCGCGATGGCCGTGCTGGCCGCCGCGGCTCCGCCGGCGGTGCGTGCCCAGACGATCGCCGACCGCGTGCGCGGGGCTTCGGGCGAGGTCGAGATCCAGTTCGCCTCGCGTCCCGGCGTGTGCGGCGATGGCGAAGGGTCGTTGAACTTCCGCTCCCATCGCGCCACTGAAGACATCAACGAGAACTGGCACTGCGAGCCGGGGCCAGTCCGCGTGCGTCTCACCGTGCACGACGGCGCGGTGCAGGCCATCCACACGCTCGTCGGCAGCCGCCATCGTCCGATCGCCGGCCTAACGGACCTCGGTCCGGTCGGAGACCGGGATGCGGTCCAGTACTTCCTGTCGCTCGCCCGCAGCGCCGATTTGCCGGTGGCGCGGGAAGCGGTGACACCCATCGCGCTCGCGGATTCCACGACGGTCACGCCGGATTTGCTCGGCTTGGCGAACGAGCGCTCGCGCCCGGTCGAGGTGCGCAAGAACGCGCTCTTTTGGGCGGGGCAGGTGGACGAGAGCGATGTGAGCGCGCCGGTCGAGCGGATCGCCGATGACACGACCGAAGACCGGCGTCTGCGCGAGCAGGCCGTGTTCGTACTGTCGCAGCTGCCAGACGGCGCGGGCGTACCGGGACTCGCGCGCGTTGCGCGGTCAAACGCAGAGCCGTGGCTCGCCGCCAAGGCGACCTTCTGGCTCGGCCAGACCGACGATCCGAACGCGAGCCAGACGCTCCGCCAGCTCGTCACCGACCCGAGTGTCAACGACGAGGTGAAGGGTCAGGCCGTGTTCGTGCTCGGTCAGCACGACTCGCCGGACGACCAGGCGTTTCTGCGCAGCCAGTTCAAGGCGTTAGGCACGAAGAAGCTGCAGGACCGCGTGCTGATGGGCGTGGCGCAACACGGCGGCCCCGACGCGAAGGCGTGGTTGTTGGGCATCGTGACGGACACGACGCGACCGGTCGAGGTCCGCAAACAAGCGCTCTTCTGGGCGGGACAAGGCGGGGCGCTCACGACATCCGATCTCTCCGCGTTGTACGGGCGCCTGCACGACGATGCCATGCAGCGCCAAGCCATCTTCGTGCTGTCGCAACGCGACGATTCCGCGGCGACCGATGCGCTCATGCGGATCGCGCGCTCGGACCCCGAGGTCGAGCTTCGGAAGCAGGCGATGTTCTGGTTGGGCCAGAAGAACGATCCGCGCGTGGCGAAGTTCCTGGCCGACATCCTCGAGCACTGAGGGTTCCCATGCGGTATGGCATCCTGATGGCCGCGGCGCTTGCGTTAGGCTCGGGCCGCGCGGCCGGCCAAGCGCTGGCCCAGCGCGTGAGCGGCGCCGGTGACGGGCGTGTACAATTTCGCTTCGCGTCGCGCCCGGGCGTGTGCGGCGATGGATACAGCACGATTTCCGGCGGAGACCATAACGTGATGCGCGGCAGCTGGTCCGGGAATGACGCCGAAGAATGGCGGCGCCGCTGCGAGCCGGGTCCGGTGCGCGTGGTGCTGCGCACCGCGGGCGGGTCTGTCGAACGGTTGAAGGTGAACATCGGCGGGGACGACAGCGGCAGCGACGTGCACGATCTCGGCACCGTGTCGGCGCACGACGCCGTCGCCTACCTGCTCGACCTCGCGCGCGGATCGCCGAACCGCGTCGGCGAGGACGCGGTGCTGGCGGCCGTGCTCGCGGACAGCACGACACCGTGGCCGTCCCTCATCGCGCTGGCGCGCAGCGCGCAATCTCACGAGACGCGCGAGAGCGCAACCTTCTGGTTAGGCCAGGCCGCGGCGGCGCGGGTCAGCGGAACGACGCTGTTCAACGAACACGACGAGCGAGATGAGTCGGACGACGAAGCGGTGCGCGGCGAGGCGATCTTCGCGATCTCGCAGCAGCCGCGCGACGAGGGCGTGCCGGCCCTCATCCGTGTCGCCCGCACCAACAAAGATCCGGCGCTGCAAAAGAAAGCCCTGTTCTGGCTCGGCCAAAGCGGCGATCCGCGCGCGATCGATTTGTTCAGCGAAATCCTGAGCGGCGCCGAGCGCTGACGCGCTCTTCCGCGCGCACGCACCCGACACCAATTTACCGGCCGCAGCGTGAATCTCGCGGCGCGCGTCGGACCGCCTCTCCGGTGGCGCGCTGCGGCGTGTGCCTCCCGGAGGATGGTCATGGTGTCGAGACGAAAGTTCATTGGCGTGTCGGCTATGGCCGTAGCCGGCACGGCGTGTCACACGCCGGCCGCGCGCACCGGTCCCCAGCCGGCCAACGAACAGGATTCGCTTCCGCCGGCGATCGCGAAGCTCGCGTCGGCGAAAGGACAAGCCCAACCGATCACCGTGGACGAACGACGCGCGCGTATCGAGCGCGCGCGTGCGTTGATGCACGACAACGACCTCAGCGCGATGATGCTGACCGGCGGCACATCGCTCGACTACTTCACGGGCATACAGTGGGGTTTGAGCGAGCGGCTGCTCGCGGTCGTGATTCCGGTGCGCGGCGCCCCCTTTCTCGTGACGCCGGCGTTCGAGCGAGGGCGCGCGATGGAGCAGGTAGCCGAGGGCCCGCTCGGCACCGGCACCGACGTGATGATCTGGCAGGAGCACGAGAGTCCGTACGCGCTGGTGGCGCAGGGGTTGCAATCGCGCGGCCTCGCAACCGGCCGGTTAGGCATCGAGGAGACCGTGCGCTACGTGTTCAGCGACGGCGCCGCGCACGCGTTGCCGGCCATGTCGCTCGCCAGCGCGACGCCGGTCACCGCGGGATGCCGCATGGTGAAGACGGATCACGAAGTCGCGCTGATGCGGCTCGCGGCCGCGATCACGCTGCGGGCGTATCACGCCACGTGGCAGTCGATCAAAGAGGGCATGACGCAGGAGGATGTGAGCGCCATGGTTGCGGCCGGACATCGGCGCCAAGGGTTCGACGGCGACGCGACGGTGCAGGTGGGCGAGTACTCGGCGCTGCCCCACGGATCGCGAACGCCGCAGACGATCAGAGAGGGCACGATCGTGATGATCGACGGCGGATGCAAAGTCGAGGGTTACACCTCCGACATCACGCGCACGTTCGTGCTCGGCACGCCGACCGACGAGATGCGGAAGGTGTTCGACATCGTGTACCGCGCGCAGACCGCTGCCTTACACACCGCGCGGCCGGGACTCGAGTGCCAGGCGGTCGACGCTGCAGCGCGCAAGGTGATCGTGGACGCGGGCTATGGACCCGACTACACGTACTTTGCGCACCGGCTCGGCCACGGCATGGGCATGGACGGACACGAGTGGCCGTACCTCGTGCGCGGGAACACACTCGCGATGCAGCCCAACATGATGTTCAGCGATGAGCCGGGCATTTACATGCCGGGCAAGTTCGGCGTGCGCATCGAGGATGACATGCACATCACCGCCGATGGGGCCGAGCTGTTGACGCCGCGCAGTCCGTCTCTCGAACAACCGTTCGGACCTGCTGCCTAACGGACGGGCTGCGGACGGCGCGCGGCGGCCACGCGCCGGCCGAGCGCGCGGAGCACGAAGCGGAGTCGGTCGGCCCACGGCAGGCGGCCGAAGTTGGTCCGGACGACGCCGCGGGTGAAGTAGGTCTTGTGCGAATAGTCGATCGCGACGTCGATCACGACGGGTCCGCCGCGCTCGGCGATGCCGGCCGCCTGATCGATGACATCGACGATCTCGACGTCGCGGTCGAGCCGCAGATACTGCACGCCCATACCGGCGCACAGCTGCTCGAGTCCGTAGTTGGGCAGCTGGCTCGTTGTCTTGCTGCCTAACGCAATGGACTGGAACTGGGCGATCTGCGCCAGCTCGTGGTCGCGCAGCACGACGACGGCGATCGCCACCTCCAGGTGCGCGGCGGTGAGCAGCTCGAGGCCCGTCATGAGGAACGCGCCGTCGCCGGTGAGCGCGACGCAGGGCGTCTCGGGGCGCGCGAGCTTGGCGCCGATGGCCGCGGGCACGCTGTAGCCCATGCAGGAGTAATCGATGGGCGCGAGGAAATGGCCGGCGCGCTCGAGTCGCAGACACTCCATCGCGAGGAAAGTGCCGTTGCCGCTGTCGGCGGTGTAGATCGTGGCGGGGCCGAAGCGGCGCTGCAGGCCGTCGAGGAGCGTGTGCGGCGTGACACCGGCGGTGCTGGCGTTCTCGCGCCACTCGCGCTCGACCGCGGCGTGCCCTTCGCGGATGGCCGCGCGCATGGCGACGTCGATCGGGCGATGCGTGATGCGAGGGAGGAGCGAGTCGACGAACGCCCGCGCATCGGACACGATCGCGAGGTCCGTTTCGACGTTGCGCTCGAGCGCCGCGTGCCCGATGTCGACGTGGATGAGCGGCCGCCGCGGCTGGGCGCCGTAGCTGCCGGTGGCAACTTCGCCGAACCGGCATCCGATGGCGAGCGTCGCGTCGCATTCGTGCGCCACGGCGCGCGCGAACGGCGGCGCGGCGTCGCCGAATCCGGGCCACAGCGCGAGCGGATGCGATTCCGGGAACACGCCTTTGCCGTGAATCGTGGTCGCGACGGGCGCCTCGAGCGTCTCGGCGAGCGCGACGACGTCGGCGCCGCGCGCACCAAATCCCACGTAGAGCAGCGGCCGCCGCGCGCGCGCGAGAAGGGCCGCGGCGCGTTCCACCAGCTCGACGGGAGGCTGCGGCGGCTGTGTGCCTAACGACAACGCCGGCGCGGCGTCGCCTTCGTGCGCCAGCAGATACAACTCGGCCGGCACTTCGACGAACACCGGGCCGGGCACACCGGCGCGTGCGATACGGCACGCTTCCCGAACGGTGCGATAGAGCTCGGCGCCCCGTTCGGGCCGCATGACGCTCTTGGTAACGGGACGCGCGAGCGCCACCTGGTCGATGTCGTGGAGTTGGAACGCCATCCCCGTGTCACGCCGCACGCCGCATCCCAGCACGAGCATCGGAACCGTGTCCAGGTACGCTTCGGCGATGCCGCTCAACGCGTGCGTGAGGCCGGCGCCGGGCACGAGTGCAACGCAGCCGAGGCGTCCCGACGCACGCCATACGCCATCGGCCATGAACGACGCGCTCTGCTCATCGGTGACCAGGACAGGTGTGACGCTCGCCGAGCGAGCCAGCGCGTCGTACAGCTCGATGTTGTGCGTTCCCGGAATGCCGAAGGCGAAGGGGACGTCCTCGTCCTCGAGCGCGCGAACCACGGAATCGGCGCCGGTCGGCATCGCGGTTCGCCTAACGCAACGGCGGCATGGGCACGGCCGGCGCGGTCAGAAGCCCGTGAGCAGCGCGCGCGACACGTGCGTCGTGTCGCCGAGGTAGGCGAACTTGACGTCGTGCATGTAGCGCCGTGCGGCGCGCTGGACGTCCTGCGGTGTCACGCGCTGGAGCTCGCCGGCGAAGTCGTCGGCGGCATGCCAGTCGCCGCGATAGAGCTGTGCGCGCGCCAGGAAGTTGGCCTGCTGGTCGTTCGTTTCGTTGTTCAGGAAATACTCGGTGAGGAATTGCGCGACGATGATGTGCAGGTTGTCGGTGTCCACCAAGCCGTGTTGCAGCTCGTGGACTTGCTCGCGCATGATGCCGAGGACGGAATCGGGGTACACGGTGGTCACGTAGAGGCCGCCGGCGGCCACGGCGCGCTCGAGGAACGGCGCTTCCACCGCATACGTGAGGTTTCGGCGCGACCGCACTTCGGCGAACAACCGGCCGCTCAACACGGCGGTCGCGACGCGAAGCGCCTGATAGTCGGGGCTCGTGGCGGCCGGACCATTGTAGTAGCCGAGGATGTAATTCGTGGGCAGCGATCGCTGCTCGAGTACGACGGGCGAGGGAGTGCCCGGGACGGCCGGATCGCCGGACGTGTCCGACGCCATGCCGGCCGGGATCGCCGTCCACCGGTACGTGCCGGCGGGCAGTGTGCCTAACGTACGCTGCACGTCGCGCGCAACCTGCGCGCTGTCGACGTTGCCCACCACCACCACGAGCATGCGTGACGTGACGAGCGCCGTATCGCGGAAGTGGCGCAGGTCGGCGGCCGAGATCGATGCGATCGAGCGCTCCGTGCCGGACGCGGCGAGGCCGTACGGCGTGCCCGGGAAGGCGACGCTGTCGGCCAGATATTCCACCCAGTCGTCGGGTGAATCGCGGCGTTCTCTCACGCCGCTCGCGACCTGCGCGCGCGTGAGCTCGACGTCGGCGGAGTCGAGCGTGGGGTGCATGAGGCGGTCGGCGAACACCGTCCACGTGCTGTCGAACGTGGAGCGGATGCCCCGGAAGCCGAACATGGTCCAGTCGGGCTGCGGCTCGACGACGATGCTGCTGCCGAGCTCCGCGGTCTTCAGGCGGAGGGCTTCGCGGGAGTAGTGCTGCGTGCCGCGTTCGGACACCCACAGCATCATGGGGGCGATGCCGACCGTGGAGTCCGTTAGGCCGCGCGTGCCGCCGAGCAGGTAGAGGTTGACGGCGACGACGTCGTTGGCGGCGTTGCGTCGCAGGATGACGTGGACGCCGGAGACATCGAAGCTCGTGGTGAGCGAGTCGGCCGGGGGCGCGTGCGGCCGCGGCATTGCCGCGGCCGCACCGCCCCCGGCCGACGAGAGCAGGGCGGCGATCGCGATCGCCGCCAGGCGCGCGGTCATGGCTGCGGCGCCGTCTTGGACGGCGCGGCGGGGTGCAGCAGGTCGGCCGTCGTTAGGCCGACCTGCTGGCGGTCCTCCGGCGAGATGAGTACGCCCACCACGTGCGGCTTGCCGGCGATGTACGTCCGCACGTACCGGCGCAGATCGTCGGGGGTCTGGCGCGCCATGTTGTCGATGTAGCCCAGGTAGTAGTCGAGACCCGCGACCGACCACCAGAATCCGAGCTGGTGCGCGAATCCCGAAGCGCGCTCGAGGCCGAGCGCGGTGCCCACGGCGCGCTGCTGCTTCTGCAGTGCTACGTCCGACGCACTGAAATAATCCGGCGAGTCGAACTTGGCGATCTCGGCGTTGAGCGCGGCGAGGGCCGGGCGCAGTTTGTCCGCCGTGGTTTCTCCGCTTATCGTGATCGGGCCGGTGTGATTGAGCGTGTAGTAGTTCACGACGACCGAGTGCCACAGGCCGCTGTCCACGAGGCGCCGCTGGAACCGTGAGCCGTCCTGGTTCATCACATCGGAGAACACGTCGGCGGCGTAGGTCGATTGCGGATCCTTGCCGACGCTCGGTCCCAACCACTGCTCCTGCACGAACACGGTGCTCACGGGCTCCTCGACGATCTCGGCCTGGTCGCGCGTGAGCGGCGGAACATCGGGGATGGGGTAGTTGGTGAACGGATCCGGGCCGCGGGGGATGCCGCCGAACGTGCGTTGGGCGAGCGCGAACACCTGGTCGGGGTGCACATCGCCGGCGACGATGAGCGCCGCGTTGTTGGGCACGTAGTAGCGGTGCTCGATCTCGCGCATCTGCGCCGGTGTCACGTGCAGGATCACGTCACGGTTGCCGATCATGTTCTTGCGGCTGTACTGGGAGCGCCAGAGCAGGTGGTTCATGTCTTCGGTGAACTTGAAGAACGGGCTCGACTCCTGGCGGTCGTACTCGCCTAACACAACCTGGCGCTCGCTCTCGAGCTCGTCGGGGCGGAACAGCGGCGCGCGGAAGGCGGCGGCGAGGAACGAGAGGCCCGCGGCGACGCTGTCGGACGGGAGCGTGATGTAGTAGTTGACGACTTCCTCGCGCGTGCTGCCGTTGAACACGGCGCCGAGCTCGGCCGCCCGCTGCACGAATTGTTCGGGCTCGGGGTACTGGGCGTTGGCCTTGAAGAACATGTGCTCGTACATGTGCGCGAGCCCCTCGTACTCCGGCGTCTGTGTGAACGCGCCGTTCTTGACGTCGATCTCGACCGTGGCCAACGGGACGCCGTGGTTCTCGATCACGATCACCTCGAGTCCGTTGGGCAGCACGGTTTTGTGGATCACTTTCTCGAGGGTGGCGCGCATGCCGGCGGCGGCCGCCGGCAGCGCGGCCGTGGTACCGCTGGCGGCAGAGGGCGCCGACCGCGGTTGTTGGGCGAGCGCGGCGCCGGCGCCGCCGGCGAGCGCGGCGGCGAGCACGAGCGCGACACGAGCACGATATGGCATCACGGCGGCGTCTGGACGGAAGGTGGCACGGCGGCGTCGCGGACCAGCTCGCGCTCGCCTAACTGGTGCAGGTACTCGAGGACGTCGGCGCGCACGTCCGCGGCGTAGCGCTCGCCCAACCTGGCCGCGATCTCATCGATCGTCCGCTCGCCGTCGCACAGCGCGAGGACCTCGGCCGCCGTGTCGTTGAGCAGGATCGCCCCTTCGGGATAGAGCAGCACGCGGCGCTGCCGAACCGGGTCGAAGT
>Ga0209168_10000525_pt1 | contig 36052 bp, 34 predicted proteins | sample Coa_R1_FD_187156 | JGI IMG/M metagenome (GOLD analysis project Ga0209168, IMG submission 187156) | Surface soil microbial communities from Centralia Pennsylvania, which are recovering from an underground coalmine fire - Coalmine... | ecosystem: Environmental > Terrestrial > Soil > Unclassified ...
TCACGCTGCGCGATACGATGCCGCGAATCACATCCTGTCCGCCCCACCAGATCACGCAGGCGATCGCGATTGCCGAAAAGAAGTCGACCACCGGGTAATACACCGCATAGGCGAGGATTGCGTCTTTAAACGCGTCCATGTGACTACGGTTGATTTCCGAGAAGCGGTTATAAGCACGCTTCTCGCGGTTGAAGAGCTGCAGCACGACCATGCCGCTGACGTGTTCCTGCAGGTACGAATTGATGCGCGCGATCGCGGTGCGGATACGCCGGTAGGAGTCGCGTACCTTGTCACGGAAAATCTTCGTTGCCACCACAATGAACGGCAGCACGGCAAACGTAATCAGGGCCAGCTTCCAGTTCATACAGAGCATGATCCCGAGAATTCCGGCCAATACGAACAAGTCTTCGAAGATCGAGACTACGCCCGACGTGAACATTTCATTCAATGCGTCGACGTCGGTTGTCACGCGTGTGACCAGGCGGCCCACGGGATTCTTGTCGTAGAAGGCCACATGCATGCGCTGCAGGTGGCGAAATATCTGGCTGCGCAGATCGAACATCACTTGCTGGCCCGTCCACTGCATGAAATAGGTCTGCAGGAATTCGAGCACGAACGTGAAAATCAGCAGCCCGAAGTAGATCGTCGAGATCTGCGCGATACCGGTAATCGGCTTCGGGCTCAGCCAGCTCCACATGCCAGACATCGCGCCTGGTGCGGGGGCGAGATATCGATCGACCGCAACCTTGACCAGATACGGGCCCAAAACATCCGCAAACGACTTCAGAATGATCGACACAATCGCCACCGTCACGTGCCAGCGATATGGACGCAGGTAGGTCAGCAGCCGCCGCATCAGACGGCTGTCGTACGCTTTCCCTAATATTTCCTCTTCTTGGGCCATGAGCTCGCGATCAGATTCGAAAAACGGGCAGACGGCGCGGGTGGCGCCTTTCAACAGGGTACCTCAAATAGATGGCCCAAACGGCCGGGAGGATGGAAAAGGTTTGGGATAATGATGGTAGTGAGCCTGGGAATCTACATCTCCGTGCCGTTTTGCCGTACCAAGTGCAGCTACTGCAATTTCGCTTCTGACGTGTTCTCGCGGGCGGTCTTCGAGCGCTATGTGGACCGAGTATGCGCCGACATCGCGGATGCCGAGGAGGCCGTTAAACAAATGGCCGACCGCATCGAGCGTAACGTTGATTCGATCTATCTTGGCGGTGGGACGCCTACCGTCCTCGATTCTGATCAGCTAAAACGAATCTTCGAAGCTGTACGCGCGCAGTTTTTCGTCACGCCGGATGCCGAAATTACCGTTGAATGCGCCCCCGGCACACTCAAGCCCGATGCATTGGAGACATTGCTGAATTGCGGCGTAAACCGCGTCAGCCTGGGAGTGCAATCGTTTATCGATGCCGAAGCCGCGGCAGTCGGGCGTTTGCACAAGCGGGCCACAATTCTCGACGACATCTCGCGCCTGCGATCCTCCGGAATTACAAACATCAACATCGACCTGATCGCTGGTCTGCCGCACCAGATTATGGAAAGCTGGAGTGAGTCTCTTGCCGAGTGCATTGCCACAGGGGCCGCGCACGTTAGTGTGTACATGCTTGAGGTCGACGACGATTCGCGCCTGGGACGCGAATTGATTGCCGGTGGCACTCGCTATCACGCCCACTTCGTCCCGGATGAAGATGCGATTGCCGATTTCTACGGCATCGCCTGCGAGCGGCTCGACACGGCCGGCGTAAGTCAATACGAGATTTCCAACTTCGCGCGTGTGGGTTTCAAGTCGCTCCACAATCTCAAATACTGGACGCGCCAGCCGTATCTCGGCTTCGGCGTTGACGCCCATTCGATGCTGCCTTCTTCCTCTCCGGGTCTGGAAGCGGTGCGGTTTGCGACCGCTGATTCTCTGGAAAAGTACGTTGCCGGTTCGCTTCTGCAGAAAACAGAAATATCTGCCGCGGCTGCTCTGGAGGAAATGTTCTTCCTCGGCTTGCGCTTGAATCACGGCGTCGACCTGAACGAAGTCGCTCGAACCTGCACGCCCGTTGAATTGGAGTTCTATCGTTCGATCATTGCGGAACTCGTTTCTGACGGCCTGCTCGAGCAACACGAGACTCGCATTTGCCTTACCGTCCGAGGACGTCTTCTCTCCAACGAAGTATTTCAGCGTTTCCTTGCACCCGCCGTTCCTTCAAACAGGATCTGAATTTCCAAACCATCCGGTCGGTCGGATTTGCACTCCAATATTGCGAAATCGTTAGTATTGATGCGGCTTCCGTAGGGTCGCTGTCTTCGTCCCGGACGTAACTTTTGCCCTCTCTAATTGCTGTGTTCTAATCAAAAATTACGCGGATCGAGCCTTTTCCAGCTCCAACGGCCGCCAAACTCCCGGAGGGAACGTGGACTTCCAACTGAACGAAGAGCAGTTGCAGTTGAAAAAGAGCGTGCGCGAATTTGCAGAGCGCGAGATCAAGCCGCACGTCATGGAGTGGGACGAATCCGGCTCATTTCCCATGGCTACCATCAAGGAGTTGGGCAAGCTCGGTCTATTGGGCGCCATTTTCCCCACGGAGTACGGCGGCGCGGGCATGGGTTACGTCGAATACGTGACTGCCATCGAAGAACTCTCCCGCGTTGATGGGTCGGTCGGCATTATCGTTGCCGCGCACACATCCCTGTGCTCGAACCACATCTTCCTTGCCGGCAACGAAGCGCAGAAAAAGAAATATGTCAGCAAGCTAGCCACCGGCGAATTCATCGGTGCATGGGGATTGACTGAGCCTTCCTCGGGCTCCGACGCGGGCAGTGCACGCATGACCGCTGTTCGCAAGGGAAACAATTGGGTTCTGAATGGCACCAAGACCTTCTGCACCAACGGACATTATGCCGATGTCGTGGTCGTGCTGGCAGTGACTGACAAGACGGCGCACACGCACGGCATCTCCGCCTTTGTGGTCGAGAAAGACACCAAAGGCTTCCGCCCCGGCAAAAAAGAGAACAAGCTCGGGCTGCGGGCCAGCGACACCGCCGAACTAATCTTCGAAGACTGCGTGATTCCGGCAGAAAATCTGCTCGGCGGCGAAGGCCAGGGATTTCCTGACGCCATGAAAGTTCTGGATGGAGGCCGCATCTCAATCGCCGCTCTCTCGCTCGGCATGGCCGAAGGAGCGCTCGATTGTGCCTTGAAGTATTCCAAGCAGCGCCGCCAGTTCGGCAAAGCAATCAGTGAATTTCAGGCGATCCAATGGAAACTCGCCGACATGGCGACTGAGATCGACGCGGCGATGCTCCTTACCATGCGAGCGGCCTCAATGAAAGATGCGGGCATGAAGACCACGCAGGAATCGTCCATGGCGAAGCTCTACGCCAGCGAAGTCGCCGTGAAGTGTGCCAACGAGTCCGTTCAGATTCACGGCGGCTACGGCTTCATCAAAGACTATCCCGCGGAGAAGTTCTATCGCGACGTGAAGCTCTGCACGATCGGCGAAGGGACGAGCGAGATTCAGCGACTGGTGATCGCGCGGCAGTTGCTGAAGGACTAGCCACACGCCGACTGGCGGGATTTCTAGCGCGGTGGCCTGTGGCTGTTGAAAAACTCCTGTTTCGTCGAAACAACGGAAAATTGGGAGATCGGAAATGTCTACCAAAGCCGAGATTGTCGTTTTTACGGCTTCGTAGCGCAGCGTGTTTTTGGCGACTTCCGGCGATTGAGTTTTTGCAACAGCCACGCCTGGTCGCATCAGCTGTACAAGATTGGAGCAACTGTGCAGGAGCGGATTCTAAGAGAGCGCCGGATTCAGTTCACCGCGTTCTAACTTTCCTATTACGAGATAGGTCAGCCATTTAAGTTAGTTAACAGAGAAAGTAAGGCGTGCGGATTTGTGCTATGTTTTGAGCAACTCGTTGCATGGGTATCGGTTCATACTAGGTGACAGGGGGCTTGGCCTCAGCCTCCTGAAATGGGAGGCGCCATGCAAGGACATTCAAGATTCCAGGTGTTGATCGTAACTGTGCTACTTGTCGTGTCCACACAAACGGTGGCGCAGTCCGCCCTTTCCTCCACTGAAGTTCCCGTGAGTCTAGTACTTACGCTCAGAGGAAACCACGGTGCGGACCTTTCAGAAATCAATAGCGGGAATTTGATCCTAAGCCGGGGCGGGGAACGCGCAAAAATCGCCAAAGTGCTGCCCCTACAAGGTGGAGGAGCTAGTCTGGAACTTTTCGTCATGATAGACGATGCTCGGGAAATCAGTTACGGGATGCAGGTCGAAGATATTCGCCACTTCATCCTGGCGCAGCCGCCCACTATGAAGATCGGCGTCGTATATATGAACATCGAGGGCCCTAAGATTGCGCAGGATTTGACCACCGACCATGCGCTCGCCGCGCAGGCCGTGAGGACTCCCCTGGCAAGATTGGCCAACGGGGAAAGTCCGTACACGTCGCTGAGTGAACTGATCGATCGATGGCCGCCGAGTGATGGCCATCGCGAGATTCTGATGATCTCGAACGGCGAAGATGCGACCTTCTCGGGACTTGAGACCGACGCCGTAAATCCTTATGCGGACGCCGCCATCAGTAAGGCTCAGCGTTCCGGCATTGTGGTTTTCACGATTGCCAGTTCCAATGAAGCCGTTCGCCCCATTGAGAACGGTCCCGCAGGGATCCTCCCCGCTGAGAACAGCCTAACGAACGCCGCACAAAGAAGCGCTGGACTCGGGAGATTCCATCTTGAGCAAATTGCCGAGGCAACCGGAGGCGAGTTTTATTACTACAGATCGGCTGCCCGTCTCTCATTCGCTCCCTATCTGGCGGATGTCACGGATCGACTCGAAAGCCAGTATGTGGTGAGTTTTCTGGCCAAGCCAGGGAAGACGCCTATTTTGCAATCGGTCAAGGTGCGAAGCAAGTTGGCTCATATCAAGGTGGCATCTGCTGAGAGGGTTTATATTCCGGCTGCGACGCCAGAAAGTCCCTAACCTTACGGTTCGACCTCGCGCCTGGTTGATCTAACAGGGCAGTCTCGTCTGATAACTTAGGCGGCGTCTGCTGCGCGCAACAGTCGGCGAACTCTCGATAGTATCGTTACCCGCCTCAAGCGGATGTCTTTCTTCTCACCCTGCTTTGTGCTGATCGTTTGGGAACACATTCCCAGCCCCTGATCGATTCCATCCGTTCTGGTGATGCGCTCTTTGGCCCGAGCCATCTGCGCGGTTGAGAACCGTGCTTCCGGGCGTTCGATCTGCTAAGAGCGCTCTTTCCTCATATCGGCAAGGCTCGCCTCATCGGCCTGACCGGCGTGCCGGGAGCAGGAGAAGAGCACGCCATCGACCAACTGGCAAAATATTATCGTTCGAAAGAAAATCCGGCTTCTCGGACAGAACGCGCGAGAAATCGGGTACCCATCCGAGATGGGGCATCCACGGATAACCGCTACACCGATCAGCCCTGCTGACCCCCCTCGAATAGGTTCCGACCATCGAATCAAAAACAAGGCCAGCAGAATCGAATGCGAGAGGCGTTTAATAGCAAGGAGGCAGTCATGGCCACCCTGGAAGTATCTTTCCTTCACGATCAGCTGGAAGACCGTAAGCGCCGACTGGAAGCAGCGATTGCACTAGCACCCCAGAAAGCTGGTTTCGCTAGTCTCCTACGGGAAGTGGATGCGGCGCTGGAACGAATGTCCAAAGGAAACTACGGCCTTTGCGAGGAATGCCACGAGACGATAGAGCAGGACCGCCTGCTCGCCGACCCCTTGGTGCGCTACTGCCTCGATCATCTCAACGATTCGCAACGCATGGCATTGCAGCGCGACCTCGATTTGGCCTCTGAGGTCCAGCGCAATCTATTGCCGCAAATGAATCTCTGCGTCGGGGGCTGGCAGGCCAGCTATCATTATGCCCCGGTCGGTCCTGTCAGCGGCGATTATTGCGACCTGATCCCATCCGATGGACAGCTCTTCTTTGTTCTCGGGGATGTATCTGGCAAGGGCGTGGCCGCCTCCATGCGGATGGCGCAGCTCCATGCCTTGTTTCGCAGCTTGACCGGTTTGGCCCTGCCGCTCGGACAGATGGTCACTCAGGCGAATCGCATCTTCTGTGACAGTTCGATGGCTGGGCAGTACGCCACTTTGGTGTGCGGGCAAGCCAAATCAACCGGAGAGGTGGAAATCCACAATGCAGGCCACTTGCCCGCGATTGTCGTCGGGCACGGAGGGGTGTTGCGCATTGAATCTACCGGTTTGCCGCTAGGCATGTTCCACGAAGTCGAATTTTCGGCTACGCGAGTGCACCTGGATGCGGGCGACACGCTGTTTCTCTACACCGACGGCCTCTCAGAAGCCCGCCATGCGGACGATGAATACGGTGTTGACCGCGTCATGCAGTTGGTGCGTCAGCAAGCCCGAGGATGCCCCTCTGAGCTCATCGCTGCTTGCCTCGATGACCTGCGCGCTTTCTCCGACAATAGCCCTCCATCGGATGACCTGACTTTGTTGGCAATCCAGCGAGTAAGCTAAGGATTGCTTTACACTGATGGTTTGGAAACGCAAACCCATCCGCTGATCGACTCCATCCGCTCTGGCGACCCTCGCTCTCTCGCTCGAGCCATTTCCATGGTCGAGAACCGCGCCGCGGGATGGTCCGATCTGCTGAAAGCACTTTTCCCGCACACCGGGAAGGCCCGCATCATCGGCATGACTGGAGCGCCCGGAGCAGGGAAGAGTACGTTGGTTGATCATCTGGCACGGCATTATCGAAAGCATGACCGAACCGTCGGCATCATCGCGGTCGATCCCACTAGTCCTTACACAGGAGGAGCGATCCTCGGCGACCGTATCCGCATGCAGGATCACTTCGCCGACCCAGGTATTTACATTCGCAGCATGGCCACACGCGGATCGCTTGGTGGACTGGCCCGCACTACGGCCGATATCGCGACGGTGCTCGATGCCTCCGGCCGCAACGTGATCCTGATCGAGACCGTCGGCGTCGGCCAGGACGAGGTTGACATCGTGCGCCTCGCCGACATCACCGTTGTAATTTTGGTACCCGGCATGGGAGACGACGTGCAAACCATCAAGGCCGGCATCATGGAAATCGCGGATATTTTCGTTATCAACAAGAGCGACCGCGAAGGCGCAGAGCGCGTCGAGCGAGAAATTCGCGCATTGCAATCGCTCGCAATGCGCCGGGATGGCTGGACACCTCCCATCGTTAAAACCGTGGCCAGCGAAGGCAAGGGCGTGCAAGAATTAGCGGCGGCCATTGCGGAGTATGAGAGCTATCTGCAGAAGGGCGACCGCGCCCTCCAAAAGAGCGTCGAGAACTGGCAGGAGCGTCTGGTCGAAATGCTGCGCGATGCCATGCTCGAAAAAGCGCGCGCGCAATTCGGTGACGGCAACATCGCGAAATTAGCTGCGGACATAGCAGAGCACAAACGCGATCCGTACACATTGGTGGAAGAAATCGCAGCGAAGTCTGGGAAGTAGTCGGGAACTGTAGGTTCCGCGCTGCGAGCGACTCGAATAACAAGGGCATACATGGGTTACCAGATCGACCATCTCGGAATCGCCGTAAAGTCGCTGGCATCGGCCAAGGCTATTTACGAGAAGCTCGGCCTCAGCGTGTCGCCGGAAGAGACGGTCGAGCAAGAGCAGGTGCGGCTGGTCATGGTCCCGGTGGGCGAGAGCCGCCTCGAACTGCTCGAGGCCACGTCGGAGAATTCGACGATCGCAAAGTTCATTGCGAAGCGCGGTGAAGGACTGCATCACGTCTGCATGAAGGTCCCAGACCTGCCCGCGGCAGTCGCGCGGCTGAAGGAAGACGGTGTGCGCCTGGTTTCCGAAGAAATCAAGATCGGAGCAGGCGGACACCGGTACGTCTTCGTTCACCCGGCGAGCACAGGCGGAGTGCTGCTGGAATTGGTGCAAAGCTAGAATCGGCCACGGATTCGCACAGTTCTCCACGGATAAAACACAAGACATGCTCTTTCTGGTTACCGACACTTCGGGCAAAGACGGGATCGTCGGCCTGGTCCGGGCCGGCGACGCGGCGTCGGTTGACAGGCTGGACGTCGTCCAAGAAGTTCCGCTCGCCGGTGGAACGTTTTCCGCGCAGTTGATCCCACAAATTCCGGTCATGCTCCACAAGCACAAGGTCCCCAAGGCGGATATTGACGCATTCATCGTTGTCTCCGGGCCGGGATCGTTCACGGGGCTGCGCGTCGGCCTTGCCGCAATCAAAGGGCTCGCCGAGATCCTGCAGAAGCCAATCGTGCCTGTTTCGTTACTCGAGGCGCTCGCGCCCTACAGCCGCATGATTAGTGCTGTTCACGATGCCTCGCCCGGCGTTACCGCTTTCCGCTATGCTGTCGCTCTCGACGCTGGACGCGGCGAGGTTTATGTCGGGCAATATGAGATCTCATCGACAAAGGCCGAAAAGACGCCGCCTCAACCGCTCGGCGAATCGCTGTTCACTTTCGACGATCTCGCCGCGTTGCTCGAATCCGGTGCGGCTCACTGGATTTCGACGCCGGATCCGGTGATCTTTGACGCGCTGGCCAGCAGGATGTCTGATTCGAGGAGGCGTTTCGTCCGCAGAAACTTAAGGCGTCCCGGCATCGCTGAAATTGCAACCGTCGGTTGGGGAAAGCTCAAAGCGGGCGAGACCGTTTCTCCCGACCAGTTGGAAGCAAACTACATTCGCCGCTCCCATGCGCAACTCTTTTGCAAACCAGCTTCCAGCTAGCCGGCCTTTCGGAATCGATAACTTGGACATCAACGCCACAGTGACGGTTCGAATCGCAACTCCGCAAGATATCCCCGAAATGATCCGGCTTGAGCGCCAGTGTTCTACGGCCGCGCACTGGACTGACCAGCAATATGGAAGCTTGTGGGCCGCGCAGGAGCGTTCCACAAGACTGGCTCTGATAGCCGAACGGGGCATGTCCGCCGCATCGGGCGATCTAATACCTACCCTCATCGGCTTCCTCGTCGCTCGTCATCTCGCTCCCGAATGGGAACTGGAAAACATCGTGGTAGCGCCCGATTCTCGCAGAAGCGGAATCGGTACTCGCTTGATGGAAGAGCTTCTTGCGCGTGCGAAACAGACCAACAGTGACGCAGTGTTTCTTGAGGTACGCGAATCCAACGCCGCCGCCCAAGCCGTCTACCATAAGCTCGATTTCAAGCAGATTGGGTGCCGTAAGTCCTACTACGCCAATCCGATAGAAGACGCCATCTTGTACTCGAAACCGCTGCGCACCAACCTCACCCGACCCTGATCCGTGCACCATTTTTTGGCATTGTTCCAATGTTACGGCTGTGTTAACGTGAGCTCATATCAGGTTCGGAGGTCTGCTGGATGCTGACTTCGAAAGACCAACTCCTGACCAGTCATGAGGAATTCCGCCGACTGGCTCAGGAGCATACGCAGTACGCTCAACGTCTCGAAACACTCACCCAAAAACGCTATCTCAGTGAAGACGAAAAGCTGGAAGAAGTGCGGTTGAAAAAGCTGAAACTCCGCCTCAAAGATCAGATGGAATCGATCGAGCGCGAGTATCGGCAGCAATACGGCGTCAACGTAGCGTAATTTTCCTGCCCAATTGGCTGGCAGCGTTCGCTGCCGAGGTAGAAATGTATCTTCCCGAGGCGCGAATCAAGCGCCTTTTTTTATTTATACTTACAGAGCGAACGCGCTGCCGGTGTCCCGCGGGAAGCTATAATTGTTGAAGAATCCCCCATGGTTCGTGACGGTTATTATTACGGTCTGACCCTCATCGCCGCCGCAGTTCTGCTCGGCTGGTTGACCCGTCCCGCTTGGGCTATCGTGCCCATTTTGCTCGCATGTTTCTTCCTCTGGTTTTTCCGCGATCCTGAGCGTGCCATTCCTGCTGAAGAAGGGGCTGTGGTTTCACCCGCGGACGGAAAAGTCACCGACGTGTCTACAATTTTCGTCGGAAATGGCCAACAACTTCGCCTCAGCATTTTCCTCAACGTCTTCGACGTCCATGTGAACCGGACGCCCATCGCCGGCGTGATTCGCGAAGTCCGCTACCAGCGCGGTAAGTTCATGAATGCCATGGACGTAGCGTCCGCCGAACAAAACGAGCAGAATGTCGTGACCGTGGAGGGCGAGGGAAAGCGCGTCGTCTTCAAGCAGATCGCCGGACTGCTCGCCCGCCGCATCGTGTTCAATCCCAAAATCGGAGATCGCGTCGAGCGTGGCCAGCGCATCGGCCTCATCAAGTTCGGCTCGCGTTGCGATGTCTTGCTCGATGCGTCCGCCCGCCCCAATGTGAAAGTGGGCGATCGCGTGAAAGGCGGTTCCAGTGTGCTTGCGTATGTACCTTCGCAGACGCCACTCGCTGGCACGAGCGCTGTCACCTCGGAAAGGGTACGTTGATGGATCAGACTCCGGTCAAGCCTCGGCGCCGCCAGAGCAAAGGGATGTACATCCTTCCCTCGCTGTTTACCACAGCCAATATGGCGCTTGGCTACTACGCCATCCTCGAAGTAATGCATTCCACTGCGGCAGAATTTTGGCATCTCGACAATGCTGCCAAGGCGATCGGTTTCGCCGTGCTATTTGATGGAGTGGATGGGCGCATCGCTCGGATGACCGGAACGACCAGCGACTTCGGGCGCGAACTTGATTCCCTTGCCGATGCCATCACGTTCGGCGTAGCCCCTGCCATGCTCGCCTGGACATGGGGCTTCCATCTCATGCCGCCCGTGTTGCTTACGCAGGGGGAGTGGCACATCAAGCTGACGCAACTGGGCGCCATTGCGAGTTTTCTTTTTTTGATTGCCGGTGCGAGCCGTCTGGCGCGTTTCAATATCACGAATAATCCGCAGCCCTCGAATCCTGGACGTCCCGGCAAGAAATACTTCGTTGGCATGCCGATTCCGGCGGGCGCCGGCGTGGTCGCAGCCGTCGTCCATTTTGCCGAAGGAGAGCCGCTTATCTCCTCCTACACTGCGTTGGCGTGGTCCGCTATGGTGACCACGATCGGATACCTGATGGTCAGCACATGGCGCTTCTACAGTTTCAAAGACATCGATTTTCGGTCGCGCCATCCCTTCCGTTTGATCGTTCTGCTGGCAGCGTTATTCGGCCTCATTTTCTTCTTCTCGCAAAAAATGTTGTTCGCGATTGCCATTCTCTACATGGCTTCCGGCGTTTTCTGGCGGCTGCAGTGGATCTTTCGGCGCCGGCCGGGTGCCCCGCCGCCACCTTCTTACAAGGAGGCATCACAGGCTTCATGAGTGAAACCACTAAGTCGTCCCCGGTCGCAAGCAGCCTGGCGCAACGCAAACTGTATCGTGCCGCAATTGTCGGGGCCGCCTCCCTGAAAGGCAAGGAAGTTGCCGAACTTTTGAACGAGCGCAATTTTCCCGCGGCCGATATCCGCCTGCTCGACGATGACGAGTCCCTCGGCCAGTTGGAAGCCATGGGCGACGAGATCAGCTTTATCCAGCGTGTGCGCGCGGAGCAGTTTGAGAATGTCGATTTCTCCTTCTTTGCCTCTGACCAGGAAAGTACGCGCCGCAGTTGGAAGGACGCTCGCGACGCCGGCAGCGCCATCATCGATCTGTCTGCCGCTCTGGAGAACGAACCCGGCGCTACGGTCCGCTCACTCTGGATCGAGCGCGAGCGCGGCCAGATCGCTCCGCCGGAGTTGCAACCGGGTCCATGCGTCACTGCCGATCCCGTTGCCGTTATTCTTGGGCTGCTCCTGTTGCGTGCCAAAAATGCGGGAACCTTGAGCCGCGCCGTCGCCACCATCTTCGAGCCTGCCTCTGAGCACGGGCAACGCGGCATGGACGAGCTTCATCAGCAGACCGTGAATCTGCTCTCGTTCCAGCCCCTGCCCAAAGACGTATTCGACGTGCAGATCGCGTTCAATCTCCTGGCCCGCTATGGTCAGAAATCTCAGCATGCGCTCGAGTCCGTGGAGGCTCGCGTCCTCCGCCACTATCGAAAGATTGTTGGTGGGAACTCCCTCGAACCTTCGCTCATGGTCCTTCAGGCACCCATTTTCCATGGCCATGCGGTTGCCCTTTTTCTGGAAATGCAGAACCTCGTGGACATCACCTCGCTGTCCCAAGCGCTCTCTGGCGACCATGTGGTAATCCCCGGAGCGGAAGAAGACGCTCCCAGCAACGTAAGTTCGGCAGGTCAGGCGGACATTCAGCTTTTGTTGAAAACTGATTCCGTGCAGCCCAATGGCGTGTGGTTGTGGGCCGCAGCGGATAACTTGCGGATCTCGGCGATCACGGCTGTAGAGTGTGCGGAGACTATGATGGCCACCCGTCCGACTGGGAAGATTCAATGATCCACACGGCCGTGCGGGCGTTCTTGCTCTGCGCGTTTCTCGCTGGGATGGGCTTCACCAGTTTAAGTTGCGGCTATCACACCGCCGGACACACCTCTCAACTTCCTGAAAGTATCCAGACGATCGCCATTCCTGCTTTCAAGAACGAAACTTTGAATTACCGCATCGAGCAGATGCTCACTACCTCGGTCGTGCGCGAGTTCACCACCCGCACGCGTTATCGCATCATCAACGATGCCGGAGACGACGCTGACGCTGTCTTGCAAGGCACTGTCCTTTCGACGGTCGCTACGCCTCTGACCTACGACACTGCGACCGGACGCGCCGCTAGCGTGCTGGTCGTTGTCAGCATGAAGGTCACGTTCACCGACCGCAGCGGCAAAATGCTTTATCAGAATCCCGCGTACGTGTTTCGCGAACAGTACGAAGTCTCTCAGGACGTTGCTACCTTTTTTGAGGAAGACTCGCCCGCGTTTCGCCGGCTTTCACAGGATTTTGCCCGTACACTCGTGTCGAACGTTCTGGAAGGATTCTAGGCCGTGAACAGGCGCTTTCTCTTTCTCGCGCTCGTGGCGATTCTGGTTTTGAACGCCTGCAACCGCGGATCGCGTCCTCCGCGTGTCGGCACACCCGCGAAAGATTTCACCGTAGTGGATTCTGATCGCAGCGTCAGCCTCAACCAGTTTCGCGGCCAGGTTCTTGTGTTGAACTTCTGGGCGACGTGGTGCACGCCCTGCTCGCAGGAGCTCCCTTCGATGATGAACATGCAGGATCGGCTGAAGCCGCGTGGCGTGACCGTACTCGGCGTCAGCATCGACGTCGATAACGATGCCTACCATCGCTTCCTGAAGCAGCGCAGCGTTAACTTCCTGACGGTTCGCGATCCCGAACAAAAAGTTGCTGAACTGTACGGCACCTCCGGCTGGCCCGAAACCTACGTGATTGACCGCGAGGGCATGCTGCGCCGAAAATTTATCGGCCCAATTAACTGGGATTCCCCCGAAGTCATACAATTTCTGAGTAAGCTGTAGTCTTTATCGGACAGCACGCCATCGGTGGTCCGGTCGGGCAAAGATCGATGGCGATGAGTGCAAGCAGGTTACTATGCGAACGGCGCACTGGATGCTACATTCGAAGTCGATGCCTTCCGCCGCCACGGAGCAGTTCTGAATGCGAGCTTTCGCCCAGGCCGAGCGCTTTGTCAGCGAACTTGAATCGCGCAAATTGCGCGCGGCCTACGTCTTCGTGGGCGACGAGGCATTTTTCCGCAAGCGTTTTCGCGACGCCATCCTCGAACATCTTGTCCCTGCGGACCTTCGCGATTTCAGTTTCTTCGAATTCGACCTCGCCGAAAACGATCTGGCCGAGGTCCTCGACCGCGCCCGCACTCCTTCCTTGATGGCGCCGTTTCAGGTGTTTTTCGTGCGCGGGGTGAAAAATCTCTTCGGCCGCGGCTCAAACGAAGAAAAGCTCGCTGCCATCGAAGAGTACTGCAAGAATCCGAATCCCGATGCATTGCTCGTTTTCGTCGCCGATCACATCAGTATCCCCGCCGACGTCCGCAAAATGGAGATGCAGGATCGAGAACGCTACCAGCGCATCCGCGAAACCATGGGTCAATACTGCGGGATCGTTGAGCTGGCGCGCGTGGAGGAAGGCGAGGCGGTGCGCTGGATTACTGACTATTGCACCGGCCGCGGCGTGAAAATCGAAGCCGACGGCGCCCGCGAACTCGTTGACGCCCTCGGCGGCGACATGATGATGATCTCCAACGAACTTGAAAAGTTGATTCTCTACGTCGGAGAGAAGAAGCGCATCACTCTCGGCGATGTCGAAACCATGGTTCTCGCCGCCAAACAACGCTCGCTCTACGAACTGACAGACGCGATTTCCAGCAAAGACCGGGTCCGCGCTCTCGAAGTCCTCGACGCGATTCTTGTCTCCGGAGAAGGAGAAGAGGCCGCCATCGGCCACGTCTACATGCTGGCGAAAACCTTCCGCCAGATGCTGGTGATCCTCGAACGCAACGTCCGCGATCAGCGTATGCTCTGGGCCGCGCTGTGGCAGGGATTCCGCGTGCCTCCTTTCGCCGCGGACGACATCATCAAGCAAGCCCGCCGCTATAAGAACCGCCGCGAATTAACGCGCGCCATTCGCCTCGTCGCCAAAGCCGACTTGGCTCTCCGCTCCAATCCTGTCAGCAAGCGGATGGTGTTAGAACGCCTCGTGATCGATCTGACCACTGAGGCCAAGCTCGAAGCGCCCGGCTGGATGCAAGAACAACTGCCGGTGTAAGCGGAACGACCCCTCCCGGTTGCTCAATATCCGATTGTCGCTGGGACCACGCCCGACACGCTCGCGAACTCTCTGTGATCCCCTGCCTAGGATATACTCGCCCTCGAAAGCGCTCCCAATGGTCACTAGATGGTAAGTCAAGGCGACGTCCTTTCCTATCTGGAGATGTGCGCCAATTTTGGCGTGAATCTCCAGCGCGGGATGAATTTCCGCCTGAAAGGAAACGAGAGTCTTATTCTGATGAGCCTTCGACACGGCGCCCCGTACACCGATCGATTCGAAGAGGGCGGACGCGTAATCATCTATGAAGGCCACGACATCCCTCGTACACAGGGCGGTACCGAGCCCAAAGAGGTTGACCAACCCGAATTCCTTCCTAGTGGGAGACTCACCCAGAACGGACTATTCCTGGATGCGGTCAGACGTTACAAATTAGCAAGGGCGGACGCTGAGTTGGTGCGAGTCTTTGAGAAGATTCGTGATGGCATATGGGTCTACAACGGTCTTTTCAGACTGGTGGATGCTTGGCAAGAGACCTCCGATCGACGCCAAGTGTTCAAATTCAAGCTTGAGATTCTCGATCAGCCACTTTTGAAAACGAGCAAAGAATGGAATCTTGATCACGATCGCGTCATCCCCTCGGCGATTAAGCTCGAAGTTTGGAAACGCGACAAGGGCTGCTGCGTGAAATGCGGCAGCAGAGAGAACCTTCATTTCGATCACGTTATCCCGTACTCCCAAGGCGGCTCATCTAAGGATGGGAAGAATATTCAGATCCTCTGTTCCAGACACAATCTTCAGAAGCATGACAAGATAGAGTGAAGATCCTGAGCTCTTCTCATGCTCAATTCCTCTTCCTATCTCGCCCGCATCAACTACTCCGGTTCAACCGAACCTACGGCCGAAACCCTCCGCGCCCTCCACCACGCTCACCTGCTCGCAGTCCCGTTCGAAAATCTCGATATCTCGCTCGGACGCAAGATCATTACCAACGAAGATGCCATCCTGAATAAAGTCGTCAATCTCCGCCGGGGAGGATTCTGTTACGAACTAAACTGCGCCTTCGCCGCCCTGCTGCGCGCGCTTGGATTCCGTGTCACTCTGCTCTCCGCCCGTGTCGCCAGACGCGACGGCAGCGAGGGTCCAGAGTTTGATCATCTGACGCTGCGGGTGGATCTCGACGAACCGTGGCTCGCCGACGTCGGTTTCGGTGAGTCGTTTCTCGAACCTCTTCGACTTGAAACGGGCATCGAATCAGGAAAAGAACAGTCCGATCCCGCAGGTATGTTTCGGCTCTTGCAGATCAGCGAGCGCCTGCAAATGGAAAAGGCCGAACCGAATGGCGACTGGAGGCCGCAATACTCTTTCTCTCTCCAGCCACGCCGCCTCGAAGAGTTCGCCGTCATGTGCCACCATCATCAGACATCCCCTGAGTCCTCGTTCACTCAAAAGCGCATCTGTACCCGGGCCACACCTGAGGGCAGAATTACCTTGTCAGAGATGAAGCTGATCGTGACGAACAAAGGCCAACGCGAAGAGAGGATCCTCGCCTCAGAGGAAGAGTGGATCTCCACGATCAGAGAACAGTTTGGGATGACCCTCTAACCCTCGACCAGTCGCCAGTTCCTCAGGCCAGCATCGACGCCATCGGCACCGGGCTATGCTGCCGCCCAATTACCACGATTCCTGATTCCGTTACATGCCATCCGCGCTCGCGATCCGCGTCTAAGTCATAGCCAACCTGCGTATCTGCAGGAATGCGAACGTTCTTGTCCAGGATTGCCCGCTTTACTTTCGCATGGCGCCCAATGTCGCAGTTATCCATGATCACGCAGCCATCGACCTGCGCGCCGGTGTGCACCCGCACTCCGCGTCCCAGAACTGACTTTCGGGCCATGCCCCCAGACAGAATGCATCCGCCCGAGACAATGCTGTCGAGCGCCTCGCCGCGTCGTCCCTCTTCATCGAATACGAACTTCGCCGGCGGATCCGGATAGCTCGTGCTACGCACGGGCCACTCGCGGTTGTAGAGATTGAGTTCCGGTTTCACATGGTTCAGGTCCATGTTCGCCTCGTAGTAAGCGTCAATCGTTCCCACGTCGCGCCAGTAAGGGAAAGAATCCTCCGCCTCGCCGGGAATGCGATTCGCCTCGAAGTTGTACGCATACATCGGCGCATTGCCTGCCAGTTTGGGCAGAATATCCATGCCAAAATCGTGGCGGCTATGCGGATCCTTGGCGTCGTTATGCAGCAGATCCAGAAGCGTGCGCGTCGAGAAAATGTAATTGCCCATCGAAGCGTACACGCGGTGGGAATCGCCCGGCATCGTCGGAGCATTAGCTTTTTTCTCATGGAATGCCATGATGCGCCCGTCTGCTCCGGCCTCGATCACGCCGAATTCCACCGCCTGGTGACGCGGAACTGGAATCGCTGCGACCGTCACTTCTGCCAGCTTCGCCACATGAAAATCAATCATGCTGGCGATGTTCATGCGATAGATGTGATCTCCCCCAAAAATCGCCACAAAATGCGGATCGGACTGCTCGACAAGATTTACGTTCTGAAAAATCGCGTCCGCGGTTCCCTGATACCACGATTCCTTTTCCGAACGCATCTGTGCCGGGACATTGGTGATGAAGTGGCTCTTCAGCAGCCCGCCGAACTGCCAGCCTTCGCTCAAATGTTGCAGCAACGACTGGCTGCGGAACTGCGTGAGTACGTAAATCGAATGGATCCCGGAATTCACGAAATTGCTGAGAACAAAATCGATGATCCGGTATTTCCCGCCGAACGGGACTGCGGGCTTCGCGCGCTCGCGAGTCAATGGATACAGCCGGGTTCCTTTTCCCCCAGCTAGCACGATGCCCAACACCCGTCGCCGCAAACTTCCCTGTACTCCGACCGCTGATTCTTGTCCCGCAATCCGAGTCTCAGCCAAGCAATCCTCCCAAAACAGCTTTTCCGCCAAATGGTATCAAAGCGCAGCGGGATGCTTTTGGAAGCGAATGAAGCGTCGGCCGTTGCTTAGATCTTCAGGAAAATCTTTCGACGGTACATCCATAACAGCACGAGCCAGAAGGTCAACATCACCCCGAGCCCATAGGCCACCGGTAGAAAGGTCGCTGAGACCATCACAGAGATTACTCGGCCGAGGTGAATCTCTAAAGACCTCCGGACAAAGTCCTCCATTGTCCAGCTCATCACGTAAATGGCGATCGAATTCATGCCGACAACCAGCAGCGGGAAGGCCCAGCGCCGCCAGCCTTTCCAATCGGTGAGCACATAGAACCCTGCCAGCATTAGAATCACCAGCCCGCCGCTGTAGAGCGTGTACGATGATGTCCACACCCGCTTCACAATCGGGCAGATCGCGGCCCACTGACAAATCAATCCAAGTACCACCAGCGTCGCTCCACCGACCACCAGACCGCGTAACTTTTCGTCCTTCGATCTCGTACTTTTCAGCCATTCCCCCGTCAGCAGCCCGAGGATCATCGTCGCCAAGGTGGGAATGAAACTCAATGTGGACCAACCACCCTCATTAAAAACGAACGGCTGTTCACGCGGGAAGAGATTCAAGAACCACACGTCGAACGCCCACGACAGATTCGAATTCTTGTTCCAGTGCGACAGGAATCCTGTGTAGTTGTGTTCCCAGTTCGGCGGAACTCCCACTCGCGCGTAATCGAAGTTCGGACCCGGCGCAGGATACAGCGCGAACGCTCCCCAGAAGCAAATCAGGATCAATAGCATCACGATGGCTTGCGTCCGCACCCGTGTGAATGCCAGCAGGAAGAGAAACACGTAACCCAATCCAATCTGCGTTAGCGTGTCTTCAAACGTGAAGTAGGTTTGCTGATGATGAATCGATCGAAGAAAGATGCCGAGAATGATCAGCAAGAACGCCCGCCATACTGCGTGGCCAAACAACTGCCAGAAGGTCTGCCCTTTCGACATACGGCTCGCGATTGAAAACGGCATGGCCGCACCCACCAGAAACGAAAATCCCGGCTGGATCAGGTCATGTAACGAGCAGCCCTGCCATTCCACATGGTCGGTGTTATACGCAATCGCCGCCCATATCCAGCTGTGCGGAAAAGCTCGTGCCACCGCGTGCAGATGCGTGGCTTCATTCAGCATCAGCAGCATGATGGTGCCGCGAAAAGCGTCCAGCGAAAGCAGCCGGCTGCTGTTTTGAGACTTCGCTGGCTCCTGAATTACCGTTGATTCCCGCGGAGTCTCCAGCTGCACACTCCCCATAAAAACTCCTCCCGCAATACTCGATCGGGTCCCATTCCTCGCGCGCTGTTTGCGGCAGAGTGGGGTCTGTCTTAGCCCGCAAACTTCTCCGATTCCGTTCGCACTTTCCAATGATCGCGCGTAAAGTCGGGAAACTTCTGCGGCGCTCCGTTCTGCGACACCGCCGCTTCACTCAGTGGAGTCGGTGCGCTCCACGCAGCGGCATCATACACATCGATGTCTGGAACCAGTCCTCGCTTGATGCAATCCATCAAACGGAAATTCATGATGTAGTCCATGCCGCCATGGCCGCCCGTCTTCCTCGCCATTTCTTCGTTATTCTTCCAGAGCGGGTGGTCGTATTTTTCCTTGAAGGCATCGATCTTCTGCCATTCCTCGTCCTTTTGCCCATCCACGAAAACCCGCGGCGGATAATCCGCAAATATTCCCTTGGTCCCCTGGATCATGTTCAAACGGCTGTAAGGACGTGGATTCACCACGTCGTGCTGCAGCAGAATCGTGCGCCCCTTCACGGTCTTGATGATGCTGGTGTTCATATCCCCGCAAATGTATTTCTCCGCGCGCTTTGGGTCTCCATCCGGAAAGTGCTCTTTCACATACGCGCTCAACGACGCTTCCGGAGAACTCACTGACACCATGTAATCAAAGCGGTCGCCCCGATGAATATCCATGTAGTGCGCCACTGGACCCAGTCCATGCGTCGGATAAAGGTTTCCATTGCGCTGCATATGCGGGAAGCGCCGCCACAAACCTTCTCCTTCATTCGCCGTCAGAATGCCCCGCAAGTCATGGAGATACGCCCCCTCGCCGTGCGTAATCTCGCCGAAGACGCCATCTCGTACCATCTGCAGCACCATCATCTCCGACGAACCGTAGCAGCAGTTCTCGAGAATTACGCAATGCTTGCGCGTTGCCTCCGAAGTATTCACCAGGTCCCAGCATTCCTGTAGCGTGGTTGCCGCCGGTACCTCGACCGCCGCGTGTTTGCCATTTTTCATGACGTCGACTGCCATCGGCACGTGCCAGTTCCATGGCGTCGCGATGTAAACGATGTCGAGGTCAAGCTGATTCAGATTCCTGAAATCCGTGTCACCCTTGCTGAAGCCAGCAGGCTTGGGCTGTCCCGCATCCGTCACCATCTTCTGCGCATGCTCAACCTTGTCAGGCACCAGATCGCAGATGGCCTTCACTTCCACGCCATCGACCGCCAGCAGATCCCTCAGCAGACTCGTGCCTCGTCCACCGACTCCGATGATTCCCAAACGCACCCGCTCCCGTGCCTCGAACGGAACGCTAATCATGGTGGCGTTCGAGCTCTTTGGTGTCGCGGCCAGAACGTTCTCGCTGAGCAGCTCATTCGCAATCACCAGCCCCACACCGCCCATCGCAGTGCGTACGATGAAGTTCCGTCGTGAGATGTTCTCCGGTTCCCCGTTTTCGCCCATGTCCTGTAAACCTCCCGCCCGATTTTAGTCCCGAGGCCACGGTAACGGCGGGAGTGCATCGTCAAAAATGAAAATGACCGATCTCCAACCAGCGGCACGCTTGCCGTTACAGTTCGATCATCAAGGCGGGATGCGTCGCGTATATCAGCGCTGGAAATATTGGAGATTCAATAATTTACCGTTTGATCGATCCGAAGAGATGACAGCAGAATCCCAAGCGGGCAGAAGAGAAAGAAGAGAAAGAAGAGAAAGAAGAGAAAGAAGAGAAAGAAGAGAAAAAGGCAGGCCCGCTATCTGGGGCCTGCCTGAATTTCGCTGATAGCCGAAAACCGATGGCTGAAAGCTAACGGCTGCAACTACTTCATCGAGACAACATGCTTGCTCAGCCGCGATTTGTAACGGGACGCGGTGTTCTCGTGCAGCGACCCCTTCTGGATGGCCTTATCGAGAGCAGAAACGGTCTTGCGGTACATCTGCTCGGCAGCGGCCTTGTCGCCCTTGGCGATGGTCTCGCGCAGATCGCGCAGTTGGGTGCGGAGGCTGGAGGTATTCGCGCGATTGCGGGTCGTACGACGTTCGGTCTGGCGCGCACGTTTCTGCGCCGAAAGATGATTTGCCATGTTTGGTTCGTTACCTTCGTGTCTTCAGAGAGATATTCGGGTGGGTCCGAATTCCTTATTATAGGGGTGCAACGCTCGGCTGGTCAAACAGTTAGCTTGACCACGGCTGAGAAAGCAGCCGGTGTCCATCCTGAGCATAGCCGCTTTTTAGGCGGAGCGAAGGATCTCGCGTGTAGCCGAAACTGGACTGCATCCGCATCACAAAATATGACCGACGGACTCGATCGCCTCAAAGTTCTCATCAACTCCTCGACGCCCATCGTCGTGATGGAAACGTCCGAGGAGATGCGTGCTGTGAACCTCGTCCGCACCGCGTGCTCCGCACTCAACATGGCAACCTTCGAGTGGAGCATCGCCGACGGCTTGGTGCGTTCCGGCAGCAACGCTCCTGTTGAAGCGCAGAGGCCCAACCTGCAGGCACGCATCGATCAAGCCACTGGATGGACCCGATTAAATCCCGGGGCTCTGGCTCAACCCCACACGACACTGAGTCCCGGCGGCGGTGAAGCCGACCGCCTCACGCGCGCCGTGATGTCTTCCATGGGACCTGAAGCCGCCGCCGCTGCGTCCAGCGGATCGATCTACAACACCCGCGAACCCGTACAGGCTCTCGCGAACATGGAAGCGATGACGGTCGAAGCCGTCTTCATCCTGAAAGATTTTCATCGCCACATCGACGATCCCGTGGTCGTCCGCCGTCTGCGTGATGTCGGACAAAAGTTCTCAGCCAATCGCCGCACCGTGATCCTCACCGCGCCCGAACTTACAGTACCAGCGGAACTCACGACGCTCGTCGAGTACTTCGATCTGCCGCTCCCCGATCGCGACCGCCTGCACGAGATCGTGCACGACACCTTCACGCGTCTATCGAAGACGTATTCGCTCAAACTGCAACTCGATGCTGCTGGCGTCGACGCCATGTCGGCCAATCTCCGCGGCCTCACTGAAGAAGAAGCCGAACGCGCTATTTCTCAGGCGCTGGTCACGCGTTACGCCTTGTGTCCGGAGACCGTCACGGATGTCCTCGAAGCCAAGAAGCAACTGCTGCGACATTCGGGGATGCTCGAATTCGTCGAGGTGTCCGACAACATGGCCGCAGTCGGTGGCCTCGAAAATCTGAAGCACTGGCTAGGGCAACGTCGCGGCGCCTGGGAAGACTCTGCCCGCGAGTTTGGCCTTGAGCCCCCGCGCGGCATGATCATCCTTGGTGTGCAGGGCTGCGGAAAGTCGCTTTGCGCACGTGCTGTCGCCGGCGAATGGAAACTGCCGCTCGTGAAGTTCGACACGTCGGCGGTCTACGAGAAGTACATCGGCGAGACCGAAAAGCGCATTCGCAAAGTTTTCCAGGTCGCCGAAGGCCTGGCTCCGTGCGTGCTCTGGATCGACGAACTCGAAAAAGTTTTTGCAGGCAGCGGCCCCGACTCCGCATCAGCTGACGCCGGAGTTTCCTCCCGCTTGCTCGCATCGTTTCTTTCCTGGATGCAGGACCGCAAATCTCCGGTATTCGTTGCGGCGACATGCAACAACGTCACGGTGCTGCCGCCCGAGTTGATCCGCAAAGGCCGCTTCGATGAACTTTTCTTCGTCGACCTTCCGAATCAGGCCGAGCGCAAACAGGTCCTCGCGATCCAGCTCTCGAAGCGGAAGCGCAATCCGGGAGAGTTCGATCTGGAAAAAATTGCCACGGCGGCCAAGGGATATTCCGGCGCGGAAATCGACGCCGCTGTGCAAGGCGCGATGTACACCGCGTATTCCGAGAAGAAGCCGCTGGCGACGCAGCATCTTCTCAACGCGATTGCGCAAACCGTGCCGCTCTCGACAACCCGCGCGGAGGAGATTGCCGCCTTGCGTGAATGGGCGCGAACTCGAGCTGTCCCGGCATCTGCGAGGGATGCAGTGTCCGCCTCGGTGTAATCGTGGCAAAGTTTTTCAGGCCGATAGAGTTGTGAAAAGGAGTACGTCATGAAACGAGTTCTCATTCTGGTTCTGGTGCTCACAACATTCGCGGCGGCGCGCGATAAGAAAACAAAAGCCCAGCCCGGGCCTTATGTATTCACCAGTAAAGCCTCGGCGCAAACAGTGAAGTCGCTGATCGTGCAGGAGAATCTCAGAGGCGGCTACGCGCTCGATTCCGATCAGCCATTGCAGTTTCGCTTCTCGAAGCCTTCGCAAATGCCGCTCATGGATGCGGTTTTCACGGCTTCGGACGCATGCCCAGGAATGATGACGAAAAAAGCATGGTCGTACACGCTTGAAGAACTCAAGGGCGCAACAAAAGTGACAGTTGAGCCAGTCTGGGAATATCCGGACGATTACTGTCATCTGCAGACACAGCCGCTGATCTGGAACCTGCCCGAGGAAATAGCGGCATTTCAAACCATGCTGGACAAGGCCCCGACCTCGGCTGCTCAACCTACAACTCCAAGTCCCGCTCCCTAGTTCGTCCCCTGTAAGTGCGATGCGGCGGTTCCAGTGCGAACCCTCATCAGCGCAGTCCGCCATCTGTCGTCATTTTTCCGCCGCAACTCTCAAAATCTTGATTTCAAAGAATTTGGATGGTGGCGATCCCGGTTTGCTGTCCGCAAAATCTTGAGCGCCTGGGGCTTACACGCAAAATCTTGCGAAATAAGCACTTAGGTTTCTGCCTTTTGCCTCGGAGATCGCTGCCACGCCGTTCGGCTCTGGCCATGATCGGACGTCGCGCATGTGGGGCGCAAGGTCAGATGTCACACGGCTGAGCGAAAAGCTGTGGATAAGTTCCAGTGATCTGGATTGGGATTCGTTTTCCCCCTTTGCAAGAAACGCAATAATCTTAGTCCGCTCTCTCGTACGGAGTATTGTTGACGATTCCCAGCTACGGCGGAGATCGCGGTAGGGACGGGCATCGGTGGCTTCCATCGGGTGGCCTGGGACGGTTGCCCGAGTCCGGCTCCCACTAGCGTTGCGTGCAGGTTCCCCCCCACTACGCTCGTCAGAAGGGTTTTCACAGCGCCGCGGATAGCTTGCAACTCCGAGTGAGGGGAGATACAGTTTTGGTCGCACCAGCGGGAACCGCTTCTTGATGGACACTTTTGGAGAAAGAGCCTGTTTATTTTGAATTGACTTTTTCTTGACAATTGCCCAGAACCCGCGATTTATATTTCAGCACTCCATCACGCAGGTGTCATAGAAACGAACTCGTACTGCGGTTCGTTAGGAGGACGGAATGATCTTTCCAAGGCGCCATTTCCTTCAACTTCTGTCGTACGCTTTCGGGTCAAGATTCATTCCGCCGCAGATTGAATTAGACATGGCGGCGCAGAACGCCGCACAGCCAGCGAGTCCTGCTTCGCCTGCGCAGGCAGCTGCTAAACATGAATCAGGAGGAACGGGAATGGAAAAAGTGGCCGGAATCGGAGGGTTGTTCTTCCGAGCTCGTGATCCTAAAGCATTGGGAAACTGGTATCTGCAACACTTGGGAATCGCGCTCACACCAACGAGCGAGGGCCAAGCCGTTTGGCAGCAAGAGGCCGGACCAACCTCCTTCAGTCCGTTTCCCGAGACTACTAAATATTTCGGCGATCCGAACAAGGCCTGGATGGTTAACTTTCGCGTGCATGACCTCAACAAAATGGTAGCCCAGCTACGAGCCGCAGGAATTGAAGTGAAAGACCCGGAATCTTATACTGGCGTCGGGAGCTTTACTCGGCTGCATGACCCGGAGGGAAATCCCATCGAATTGTGGCAACCTGCATAATATGGCTCCGCATTTGGCTTTCCCATGCGGACTTTAGGAATCACCGGATCACGGCCAATTCGGTATTCAAGGCGTTGAAAAAGAGTCGTCGGGATTAGCAAGTGAAATTTAGCGAAAGCATAGTAGTTCTTTTTGGTGCTGAGCGGATTTCGATATCGGGAAGGTATTGCTGTCCAGCCCTTTTCGCCCTCAGTCTTTAGGGTAGGTCTTTGGGAAGTCCAACAATGCAATCACCTACGAGGGACTAATGAAGCATTTAATTTGTGTGGATAATTGCATTTGGCCTATGTCGGTCGTTCAGTTGGCAGCATAGACGAAAATTTCAGGGACGCTAACCTGCGCAAAACCCTCATTGGCACCGCTGGACGCCAGATGAAGGGCACTCGCCTTTCGGTCGGAAATAGAAATATGATCGAAAAACATTAGCCGTCGAGCCTGCTGATTTGGCGAGGGCCCGAGCTGCGGCAGAACTGTCGGCCGTCCGCACTAGCATTCTTCTGCTGCCCGGCATCTCAAAAACGGTGCCATTCAGAGGCGGCTCGCCATTAAAGAAAACGATCACAAGGAATCGGCCACGGCCGATGATCCACGGTTCACCACGACTCAAGTCGGAACGATAGTACGCAAATTCGTCGGTGGACTCGGCACGCTTAAGCACCGCCTTTTGCTGAATAATGTCTGCAAGAGCCGCCGCCAATTTCGTATTCTGCGCGTATTCCTTTCTCAGCTTTTCGATCTCGGATTGCGACTCGAACCCGTTGAAGTACCACATCTCCTCAGGGCCAGAAACAGACTCGATGGTTAGATATGAATGCCGGAAGTCGAGAGTCCGACAGAGGTGTTCAGCGCGATTCTCAAGTCTACGATTCGCAGCTACAGTGCCCGGCTTTAGATAGTCGCGATAAATCTCCAGAATTTGCGGCGGGCGAGCCTGGGCCATACTGATCATGTTAATCCCGAACGTCAGCGCAAGCAGGATATGGCACTTTGATTTGTACTTCATTGCGATAGTTTTAACCTATCTTCCCGCTTGGGGTTTGCGAAGACCTGCAGAAATGATTGCCCGCAGCCTCGGATCTACACCCGTAATGGCCGGCGGCGCTTCGCTGTGTGCTGACGCATGTAATCGGGATTGCTCGGCCCTGGAAAAGGAGGTGCGCCCGTAAGTACACATACCCGATGCATGACAACGCTTAGACGTCGGTCGAGTGCGTTGCATGTTGACCCAGCCACTATTCACCGCGATCTGAAACCTGGCAACGTATTACCCGCGGGAAGGGTGGGGCAACCGCCAATGGAGAAATAGCGAAAGGGTGGGCGACCCGCCTTGTCCCTGCATTGAATTAAGGGGTGCAGCTGTCTTTCTTGCCGAACACCAGTACACCAATGTCGGTGATACCGAAAGAATTGTAGACGCCGGTGCCGATCTGTCCCTTGCTGGCTCGAGCGGTGAACACCTGGTAGTCACAACAGTCACCTTCGCCCGACGGATAGCTGAAACTTATGGTCATGATTCCGTTCACGACCGTGAAAGAGCCGGAAACCGGGTTGCCATTGGAAATCATCGAGGCGGGGCCGCTGTGCGGAGCGCCGAAGCTGCCATTGTCGGTGAGAGAGATGCAATCCGTGCCGTTGGAGCGCTGCGAGTGGGTCACGGTCGCCGGCCAATTGCCGGTGAAGCTCTGCGCCAAGGCAGCGCCGGTGAAAGTGAATACTGCAACCACAAAGCTCATTGCGATGGATCGAATGAATCTGGTCATTTTGCTTCCTTGCGATCAGAGTCGGTGGCTACTTGCCGCCATGAAACATACCGAAGGAAGCTCGGCTGGTTGTCACAAGAGTGTAAAGCGTTGCAAAAAGGTTCGCGCTGGTGAGTGAAGGACTGAAGGCAAGGATGCGATCCGAACTGCGCCCCATTCGGTGGCTGTCGCTCTCTCAGGGCAGGCTCTTCGCTGCGCAAAAACGCTTGTTCAGGATGACAATCGGCTAAGAGGCACCCTCCGCTATTGAGCTGCCCCACTCAAGCCAAGAGCGGGCTTGAATGGGGCACCCGCAGTGCACCATCACCCGCGCGTTTAACCGTAGGTGAGGTCGGTGCTCTGACCGACCTCGATAATGTAGCCGTCAGGATCGCGGATGTAGCAGCGAATCTCGCCGTACTTGGGTATTGGTTCCGTGATGAACTCCGCTCCTCGGCTCTTCCATAATTCGTAGCACGCGTGAATATCTGCAACGCGGAAATTCATAAAGCTGTTGATGTGATTCGGGTCGGGGACGCTGAGCGTTACTGTCGGCTTATCCGGGGTCGGCCCGCCGCCAACGTTCAGAATCATCCAGATATTCGCCAGCTGAAGGTACGGAGGCGCGTTGCCGTCACCCATGGTCAGAATGCGAGCGCCGAAGACCTTTTCGTAATAGCGAGCCGATCGCTCGACATCGGCCACGGTGAGAAAATGCGCGATGCTGATCCCCTCTCGCGGGGGCATCTCATAGCTCTTTTGTTCGATTTGTACGCTGTTCATTGACGACTCCAATTCCGATCGTTTGCGACCAGTTGTCCATTTGATGTTGCTCATGGCTGTGAGGAATCCGAACATCAGCCACGACTGATTGGCTACCCAAAGGCGGGTGGCCCGCCCTTTTACGTTCCGTTCTTCTTTCCAGTTCCAAAAACTGAAGGTGCCCCGTTCCTTCGACTACGCTCAGGGCAAACTCTCGCTATAGGATGCGATCCGAACGCGCCCGTTCGGTCGCTTTCGCTCTCTGAGAGCAGGCTCCGGGATGCGCGAATCGCCCAGATCCTTTGGTACGCAAAGAACGCTTACTCAGGATGATAATCGCCTAAGCGCCACTCGCTGTCGAACTGCCCAGTCAATCCAACAGCGGGCTTGAATGGGCCACCCCGCCGGACCTTGTTGGACAGGGCTCCCCTGGATAAGCGGCAAGTTTTTTTGGAGGATTTGTCGAATTCCAGTCCGGCCGTTCGTCGTCATAGTGAAGGCCCGGGCAATCCGCCATCCTTGAGAGCGATTTGATGGTGGGCGCGTCTACCACCGTATTCGCGATCCATGGCGGGTTGACAGAAAAGGCCCACTCTATGGAGGAAACAATGCGTAAGAAAATTAGCGCAATCGCGATCAAAGGGTTCGCAGTGTTTGTGGTGCTCGGAACGGTATACCTCGGTACGGCGAATCAGGCGATGGGACAGGACGCCGCGACGCCATATCCCAAGATGGCGCCAGTCGATCAATACCTGATGGAAAGGAATGCCGAGATTCAGTTGGCGCGGAGCGCCGCTCCGGATTCCATCTCAAGCGCCGCGACGGTCTTGGTTTTGGGACGGCAGGGCTACGAGACGGCGGTTGAAGGCAAGAACGGGTTTGTCTGCATGGTGGGCCGGGCCTGGATGGGGATGTTCGACTGGCCCGAATTCTGGAGTCCCAAGGTGCGCGCTGCCGATTGCTTGAACCCTCAGGCGGCCCGCTGGGTATTGCCGATCGCTTATCTGCGCGCCAGGATGGTGATGGCCGGTCGCTCCAAGGCGGAGATCGTGTCGGCGCTTAAGTCGGCGTTCGACAACAAACAATTGCCGAACCTCGAGGGCGGCGCGATGGATTACATGATGTCGAAATCGGCCTATCTGACCGACCAAGGGGACCACAACGTACCCCATGTGATGTTCTATACCGCGCTCGAGGACGGTAAGGATTGGGGGGCGGGCGCATCGGGCTCTCCGGTGCTTGCTGCTCCCTACTGGTTCTTGTCGTCGGAGCAAGCGTCGCAGGCGAAAGGCCTGCCGCCGATTCTTGTATTCCTGGTTGGAGTGGGAAACTGGTCCGACGGAACGCCCGCACCGATGCACCACGAGTAGATGGATTATGACTGCTAGTGCGACTCTGGCGCCGAAATTCGATCAGGGGCGAACGGGTGTGACGGCTATCTCTTTCGCAGCCGCGAGCGCGGTTGACGACACATTCGTGCCCGCCCGCGACTTGCTGCGCAGATAGCGATTCGCCGGTTCAGAATAACAATTCGCCACCGCAGCGCCTAACAATCCTGAAACCAGAATGGCGGAAACAAAAAACCATGGCACGCCACGCATGGGCTTACCAGCATCAAGAAACAGACCAAAAAACGTGAACACCACAAACATGTGCGTGAGATAAATTTCATAACTGCAACGGCCCATCCGCACCAGCGGAGCCAGCACGCGCGGACTTTTCCATCCGCTCTGGGCCGTGGCAGCGATGAACATGCATGTCCCTATACCGAGAACAGTGAAATTCAGTCCTGTTTTTCCAAGCCAGTTGCGATAGGCCTGCCATGAAAATATGAGACTCGCAGAAACGATCACGGTCCCCACCGTAGCAAGAGTCCAGACCACGCGCCGCGAGAAGCGTCTCCTCGAAACGACTAAGGCTGTGAGGCAGCCCAACGAGATTCCTTCCATGCCTCCAAGATAGGAATAGTCTTCTGCGATCTCGTTGCCATGAGCGAATAGAGTTCGGCCAAAAGGACCAAGAATTACAAAGACGAAGAGCAGGGCAGGGAAGACAATGCTGCGGCCGAACAACCTTTTGCCGCCAAACAGCAAGCAAGCCAGGGGAAAGAACAGATAGAACATCTCTTCAATCGAGAGCGACCAGAGGATGTCCCAATTGCCGGGCAGATATCCACGATGAATCTGCAATTCGTTCACGTGCAAGGTCAAGACGGCGAGCAGGGCGCGGCCAAGTCCTCCGGTCTTTGCCGTCACCACATATCTGTGAACATGTGCGAAATGCAGACTGCAGAGAACCGCGAGCAGGAGAAACAACAACGGCGCGATACGCGCAAACCGGAAAAGATAGAAACCGCGCAGAGAAACCTGAGATAGAGAACACCAACGCCGGATCGTGATGGAAGTAATCAGAAATCCGGAGACGACAAAAAATATCTGCACGCCGAGTTGCGCGTTCCAAACGAGAACGTGTATGAGTTGCGCAGGAAGATAGTCAGTGTAAGGTACGTCGGCCCCGAGCAGTCGGATGTTGATGTGGTTCATCAGCACGAAAAAGATCGAAAGCCCCCGGAGCAAGTCGATGCCATCGAGACGCTTCCAGGCGGGGATCGGAGACTTGGAGTCGGACGGAGTCACGTCTCATTGTTGCATCAAAACCACAATAGCAGGTCGCGCCTTGGCTGCATGCGCAAATGGGTTTGTGCATAACGCATATTGGGTGCGGCCCCTGCGGTGATCCTCGGTGGCTGGGGTTTTGGTGGGCCTCGTCGACTGCATCGAGGGTGTACGCGGGCGTAAGGCCCCTCGGAGCGCTGTGCGCGCTCCTCAGGATGACAAAGATCAGAGGAGGTAGGGGACCAGGGCGGCAGTCTGTCGAGCATACGCAGCATAGGTCTCCCCAAACTGGGAGCGCATAAACTCCTCCTCCATGCGCAGCTTGATCCAGAACACGCCGAAGATGAGGACGACAACGATCAACCCGCGCACCTGGGAGATGGCGATCGCCATGCCCAGAAACCCGGTAAGAATGCCGGTGTAGATCGGGTGACGGACCACTGCATAAGGACCTGTGGTGATCAGCTCGTGTCCTTCTTTAATGGTGACGGAGCGGCTCCAGTTCCTGCCGAGGTGCTCGCGCGCCCAGACGGCGAAGAGAAGTCCGGCGACGGTGACGGAAGCTCCCAGCCAGAATGGCAAATAACCCTGCGGCCAGAGCTGGACGTAAAGCCACCGCAGCGGGATGCGAGGTATCGAGAGTAAACAGATCGCGATTACGAAGATGAGGAGGCGGAAGATGCGCGAGGCTGCGGGCTCGAGACGCTGGGTGGCTTTGGTATCCGCAGCTTTGACCTGCCAGTATAGAAGAAAAAAGATCCAGACCACGGGAAAGAAAGCTTCGTAGAACCACAGCATGCGGACCTCCGGGCGCTAAGAATACTACGTAGTCGGGAGGAGGAGTTCGAGGCTGCAGAAGCCGGGACAGACAGAATATTCCCCAATTGTTCGACGAATGGAAATTACCGAATGTCCCATCTGCTCCCAGTTATTCTCACAAGATCAAAAGCCTGCGCCAGCCGCCCGATCAGAATTAGTGCTAAAAGGTCCGCGTTAGCGTCGTTATTGCTTTCTGGTCAGCGGTTGCAGCCGTGCTTTGCTCAGCTTTGCCGCGACTCCGGCGTTGCGGTCCGCGACTTCGCCGATGTTCAGCTGCACTGAACTGCCCAGTACCTGAGCGATTTCCGAAGGGGTCAGGCCGTAATCCTGCTCCAACCATTGCGATATGCCGCTGATCGCAGTGCGGAGTGAATCCTCCAGAGAGCCTCCCAGACCTACTGTCATGATCTGCGAATCCGATTCGACGCGCGGCGTATTGATTTGCTTGTTGTGGAGAAGGTCTACGGTGAATTCGACGTCCATCGAAGTCTCAAGCGCGTTGCCGTTCAACTCGCCGTCGCCCTGCGCGGCATGACCGTCTCCGACATAAAGTAGGGCTCCGGGCTGATTCACCGGCAAGTACGCGGTAACGCCTTCCACAATTTCGTTGAAGTCCATATTGCCGCCGAACCGGCCCGAATCCCCGGTCGAAGGCGGCGCGGAAGCGAAGCCTGGTGCGGTTGCAACGCAACCCAGCATGGGACGCAGCGGCACCGAGAATTCCTTCAGGTGATCGCCCGGCTTCTCGGTGGTAGCCACCCCGCGCTGCCGGTCAAGACGCCAGCGCACCGACTTTCCGCCATCTTTCATTTTGACGGACATGTCCGAGTCCAGCGCACGCCCCACAATGGCGTCGTCACTGACAGCGTAATCACGATTGAGTCGAATCCGGTTGAAATGCACGACCAGCGTGTCTCCTGGCCAGGCTGTTTCTATATAAAAAGGACCAGTCTCCGGATTTCCGCCCAGCACACGTTTCACCCCATGCTCGTCCTCGCCTCCTGCATCCACCGTCGTCGTGTGGATGGTGTCGCCCGGCGCGATCTTCAGGACTGGAGTATTCGACGCGGAGAACTGGCGGTAAAAAATAGTGGGCGTAAACTCATGCCGCTTTGGCGGGCTTGCGGGGCGCTCCGGAGCACGAGTGGCCGTCATTTCATTTTCAGACTTTTCGTTCGGATCGCTGCCATCAGTTCCCACGACCTTGCCGGAGATAGTTGTGCCATTAAACACGCCGGTAAATTCTGAGGTGTCGTTGTCTTCGTCGCGGGCAATAAAGCGGATCGTATTCCCGTTGAGTGTGCCCTCCAACTTATCCCCGGCGAAGACGCCAGTCAGTTTGCCGTTCTGAACTGTGAGCGTCATCCGCTGGTAGAGGGGACTGCCGTAGAAGTCACGTGTAACGAGCCATTCACCACTTACCGCTGGATTCTGGGCGATGATTCCCGGCACCAAAACAAGCCCCATGAACAACACGATGACTCTGCGCACGATGACCTCCTGACTTTCGGTTGGGATTATAGACGGCTATTCGTGGAGAACGTCTGAGTGGCGCGTGGCCCACTCAAGCCCGGTTTTGGAGTGGGGGCGGGTGACCCAGGCTTTGATCTGGCTGCATCACCAACGCAGTGGATGGCCCGTTCCTTCGCGTTTGTTTGCGAAGAGCGTGCCCTGGGCGAAGTCGAAGGGGTGGAGCACCCTCAGTGGGAGCGGTGGATGTGAAGAGTCGTTAAAGATGAGCTGCGCGCCAAGTTACCACTCGGCTTTGCGCTTCGCGTCGGCTGCTGCGTCCGCGGCATCCTCGCGCTGCAGGCGGTCAAGAAGGGCCTTGCAACTAGCTTGGTTCTGAGGTCGCTGCGGAGGGGCCGGGCCGGTGCAGCGTTCATAGAGTTCGCCGGCGGTGTCGCCGTCGCGCGCATGGATGAGGCCAATGTAGGCGGCTCGGTAGCGGGCTTCGCTTTCGGCCTTTACCTCGGCAATGACTTGCTGAGTGTGATCGTGCGCAGCGGCAACGGCGGCGGGATCGGGCGGAAGTAACGGCAGAAAGCCGATGCCGATAACTGCTGCAACAGCTATGCCTCCGGTGGCAAGCTTCGCGGCGGTGGTCATGGTTTTGCCTGTTGACGTCGAGGAGTCCATGCGCCGATTCTCCGGCGCGAATCGGGTTCCATTCCGCAATGTTCGTGGAATCAGCGGAAGATGTCTGTGAGTCGTGTCACAACCTGCTGCAGAGATTTCCAAAACGAACACAGGGCCTAAAGAGAGGTCAAGCTGGGGGGCCTTGGCGCGGGCGCGTGGCCCGGACTTATGATCTCGGTGGCATCACCGCATGGGAGTCGGAAATGTCTGCGCCAAGTGTGTTTGATCACGCGTTCACAACAAAATCAAATAGCACGCCCAGCATCGCCGCGCACCCTTGCAAGAAACGCAAGGATGGGGAACCCTCAGTGGGAATGCTGTGCGCAAGATCGTTAAAGGTGGGCCACCCGCCATCGTCGTCGGGATGGTGCGCGCAAAGATCGTTAATGTGAGCCATGAGCCTTGGCGTTCAAAGAGAGTTGACTTCTATCAGACCAGCAACGAATATACACAGGCATGAATCATCAGAGAGTAGGCGATGCATCATACTCCACCCCGTCGGGGTTCGCCGCGTACCCGTCCGCCGGGGGCATTCCGGAAATCTTTCGGAACGCCGTGGCTGACATCAACAAGACGCAAAGCGTACGTCTAATCTCCTGGGAAGAAGCCAAGGTCGACGGCAAGATCGTCATTGATCAGATTATCGATCACATCAAGACGGCAGATTTCTTCATTGCGGACCTCACCGGGGTAAATCCGAATGTATTGTTCGAGCTAGGCTTCGCAATTGCACGAAATAAGCGGATCTGGCTGCTGATTGATAATTCAATCACAAGGGCCAGAGCTGATTTCCAAGGCCTCGGCCTGCTAGCAGACGTAGGATACGCCGAGTACTCGAACTCCACCCATATCGTGACGAAGTTCTTCAAGGCACACCCATACAACGACCTCAACGCAACCATTTTTGATCGCCACATCAAGGCAAGCCTGGGGTCGGAGATAGCGCCCAGTGGCCTGCTCTACCTGAAGAGCCTGTATGATACAGAGCCGAGCATTAAGGTAAGTAAGCGAATTCTCGAATCGGACTTGAGGAAAACGATTGATGACCCTAATGAATCGCTGAAAAGCCTCCTGTGGTATGCGCAGAATATTTTCCGCGCCCAAGCGGTGGTCTGCCATTTTACGAGCGCGAGCAGGGACGACCACAAACTCCACAACGCTCGCGCGGCGCTCGCGAGTGGACTCGCAGCCGGCTTCGACAAAGAAGTCCTATTGCTTTCCGACTCTGATTATCTTGCCCCTCTGGATTACCGCCTCATGCTCCAAAATTATAAATCGGCCGCACAGGCGGAGACGATCGTGGATGAGTGGCTGAGGCCGTTCGAAGAGCGCGAACGAAAAGAGGCCCAAGCCAGAGAACAATATGCCGAGGTGGTAAAAAGCGTAACCGAGTTGCGGGGCTTCCAACTGCAGCTTGGCGACTACCAAGCCGAGAATGAAGTGGACCAACTTGACGACTATTTCGTAGAGACATCCGCCTACCGTGAAGCACTATCCGGGCACCAAACGATTTTTGTTGGTCGCAAAGGAACCGGCAAGACCGCAAATCTCCTAAAATTAACTTCCGTCCTCAAAGCCGACCCCTCAGTCCTTGTGTGCAGCATCAAACCAGCCGAATACGAAATCGAATCGGTCATAAAACTTTTCCAAGCATTTGAGGAAATAGATGCGAAGGGGCACGTTATTGAGAGCCTGTGGAAGTTCCTCCTCTACAGCGAAATTGCCAATGTCACAGCTGAGTATCTAAAAGAGCAAGTGATGTACCGGCAGAGGTCACAAGAAGAGGACGCATTTCTGGTCTTTATGTCCAGACAATCTGAGGCTCTCTCTGGCGACTTTTCGGTCCGCCTAGAAAGAGCGGTTTCCAAGTTAATTAGAACAGGACGGCGAGAAGGTGTAGAGAAGACCCGAATCGGGGTATCGGAAGCGCTTCACGCCGGGGTTTTTGGACAGCTACGCGTACTACTTGGAAAAGTTCTGTCGGACACCACGCGCGTCGCCGTGCTGCTGGACAATTTGGACAAGCCCTGGAAGAAGACGGCAGACATAAATTTCTTGTCGGACTTTCTCTTAGGCTTATTGGCAACCGGCATCGAGATCCCCACGGAATTTTCGCGGGCAGATAGCAGGAGACGTGCCGTTCCAGTCACCGTGGCAATTTTCATGAGAAGCGACATCTTTGCAAAAATAGCCGAGAGAGCCGCCGAGCCGGACAAACTCGCGCACGTGAGACTTAAATGGGAAGATCCTGCCCTTCTTTTGCGCATCATCGAGGCTCGTTACGAGGCTTCCCACCAATCGGGTCGCGATCCTGAAACTATGTGGAAGACTTTCTTCTGCCCCTCGGTTGGCAGGGCCCCGGTCAAGCAATACTTCGCGGACACAATCGTTCCGAGGCCAAGAGATATCGTTTACCTCGTAAAAGAAGCCGTTTCTACCGCGGTGAACCGGAACCATACTCGGGTTGAGGAGGAGGATCTGTTGGACGCCGAGAAGCAATACTCCCATTACGTTTTTGATAGCATTCTTGTCGAAAATGGCATCACTGTGCCCCAACTCGAATCGCTGCTATACGAATTTGCGGGAAGAAAGACAACCGTCACAGAGGACGAGGTCGCAGAATGTATCAAGGGGGCCGGCCTAGCATCCGATCTTAAAGAGTCGCTGATGGACCATCTCATAAAACTAACCTTTTTGGGTATCGAGGTCGATGAGGGAGAGTTTGTCTTTTCCGAGGATCCGAAGGAGTTGAAGAGGAACAATATCATCGGGTCAAAACTAGCCAGACAGCTAAAAAGGAAAAGGCGCTTCAAAATTCATCCTGCGTTCTACGCATTCCTTGGGGTAGATCAGTCAGAGTCGAGCGAAGCAGCGCGCCGCTAGCCTGACCGCGCCCGACTCGGAAGACGGGTGGCCGACACAACGCGGTGTTCGTTGTGTGGGGAATGCTAGTGCGGGGCGATGGCCCATTCAAGCCGTCCTTTGGCTTGAGTGGGGCGTTTCACTATGGCTCGGAAGTTTTGGCAAGGGACAGCTTCAGCCGTGCCGACTTGAGTGCAAAACGGCGCGGGGTTCAGCCCCTTAGGTCCTTAGGTCTTCGGCTTGAGTGTCGCAGTTAAATCGCCCGTCCCCAAGTTGGAGTTGCTGTCGATTTTCGCTCTCTCGGACGACAATCAGATGCGGGGGTATGTGCTACGACTCTACGTCGGTGGCAACAACCAGGCGCTTACGCATTAGGCCGGTTAAGCGGGAGATCCATCGCTACGCCTGA
>Ga0209168_10000527_pt1 | contig 35902 bp, 29 predicted proteins | sample Coa_R1_FD_187156 | JGI IMG/M metagenome (GOLD analysis project Ga0209168, IMG submission 187156) | Surface soil microbial communities from Centralia Pennsylvania, which are recovering from an underground coalmine fire - Coalmine... | ecosystem: Environmental > Terrestrial > Soil > Unclassified ...
ACCGCTCTACAAGAGGGTTGGTCTGCACTACATCGACTTTTCGGAAGCGCACCACTGAAAACACGAAGCTTGCTCGATTCCGATGCTCACAAATCACAAAATTCGTCCCGACCGTGACGAACTTGGGTTAAGGCTCATCAGAAAAAGCGCCCAGGTCAGGGAGCATTCGGGGAACATCTTTGCTTCTGGGTCCCAATTCGAGTGCCTGGAAGTGGAGCACAGTCCTTCCCTGGTCCGGGAATATCTTGAATTCCAGTTCGGTGCCAATCCACTCCGCAGCGCTTCCATCGATCACGCGCCATTGGACTAGCTCATATGGTTGGAGAGCGGTCACTTCCATAATGGCGGATGCACGAGACCTGGAAAACCAGAATTCCAGCCTCTTGCCCACGTCAGATTGTCCTCTGGTGTCGGTTGTCCACCAGTGAGCGAGTCTTTCTACGCCCGTCACGGCCTCATAGATGTCGCGCGGTGAAGCGTTAATCCGGATTTCATGCCAGATTTCACGAGAAGGCATATCCACTCATTCTCCTTAGGTTTGAAGTAAATGCGGCCAGCGCTTGATGCTCCAACTGACCTTTCTGCATATTACACCAAATGGTGTAATATGGTGCAAGTGGATCAACTCAGCAATGTCCTGATCGCTCTTTCCCACCCGACTCGGCGCACCATTATCGGCCAACTAGCCAATGGACCCGCCAGGTTTCTGGACATCGCCAAGTCGTTCGATACGGCTTTGAATGCAGTGACAAAACATCTCAAGCTGCTCGACCGGGCTGGACTCATTGAGCGTCAAAGAAGGGGACGCGAAGTTTACATTTCCTTGCGCGGTGAGCCTCTCAGAGAAGTCGCAGAGTGGGTTCATGAGTACGAGCGTTTCTGGAACGAACGCCTCGACCGGTTTCAACAACATTTCAAGGACAAACGAGATAAGGAGAAGAGACGATGACCCCATCCTCAAGTACGCTCGCATTCACCTTTGAACGGATCATACCTGCTGCTCCCGAGGAGGTCTTTGATGCGTGGCTGAACCCAGCCATCCCAGGCAATCTGTGGAATATGGCCGAGAAGCTGATCTTCGATCCGAAGGTGGACGGGGTCTTCTATTGGACCGCCAAAGGTACTCCCCACTATGGCCGATTTACCGAGATGGAACGCCCCGCGCGGATTGAGCACACGTCGGTGTCGCCCAACACTCTCGGTGAGGAATCAAAGGTTTCTTTGACATTTAGGAGACAGGGAAAGGATACGCTTTTGACTCTCGTCCATTCTGGCATCCCATATACGGAACGCGGGCAACGTCACCAGCAGGGGTGGAACTATTTCTTGAATCTCTTCTCCGAGCAATTTCGGGTGGGACAAGGAGCCTGCTAAAACGCCTCGAGATTCTGAACGTTAGATTCTTCAGCTGGAGCGACAGCGGGGCCGTCCATGGAGGCACCGCCCGCCACCCTGCAATTGGAACTGACGCTCGTTTTAGAGGGCTAACAATTTTGGAGAAACTCCTGCAACACTATCCCACTATCTTTGACTTGCATCGTTTTGTTTTCCCTTAGTTTAAAGTTGAGACGCGGCGCGCCACGGACGCGACATCGCCGTCGAAGTACTGTTTGAGATCAGCAATCAATCCAGGCCCGGTGGGGTTCCAGCCCAGTATTTTGCGCGTCTTGGCGCTTGAGGCTTGAAAGTCACGGGCAGCGACCTCGGCCAGCCAGCCGAAATGAGACCGCGCCTCCTCCGGTGATATCGATTTTACGGGAAGCTTTAATCCTCGGCCAATGGCCTCGGCAATGTCATGCATGGGTACGCCTTCCTCACCCACCGCATGATATTTTGTGCCTGCCTCGTTCTTTTCCAGCACGAGTCTGTAAAGCCGCGCGACATCCGAGACGTGCACCGCAGACCAGCGATTGCGTCCTTCCCCGACATAAGCCGACACGCCTTTCTCGCGCGCCAAGGCGATTAAGTAACTAACCAAACCCTGTTTAACGGTGTCGTGAACCTGGGGAAGACGTACAACGGACGCTTTGACGCCCTTCAAAGACAGAGCCGTCTGTTCCGAAACACGGGGGAATGGGAAGTTCGGCGGCACGTCCATGTCTTCAGTCGCAAGCTGACCCGGCGCGCCCATGCCCGCCAGGCCTGCCGTGACGATCAAAGGGCGGTTGGAACCGGCAAGTACCGAACCCAGGGCCTCAATGGCACGCCTGTCGATCTCGCAATTCTCGTGAAATTTCGAGAAATCGTGAATGAAGGCGAGGTGAATAACACCGTCCGACATCCCCGCCCCTTCGCGCAGGCTTTCGAGATCGGTAAGTCCGCCGCGATGCACCTGTGCGCCCGCGGCCGTGAGCGATTTGGCCCCTGCTTCGGAGCGCGTAAGGCCCAGCACTTGATGGCCTGCCTTGATAAGCTCCGGAACGACAGCGGATCCGATAAAACCGGTTGCGCCGGTAACAAAAATACGCATATTCGTTTCTCCTTTTCTTGGCTCGCCCGGTGCGCCACCCTGGCGATCTTGACGAGCCGCCACTATCTTGCTACAAGTGGAGGTAGCCTCCGCGTAGTTCCTAGCTTACCGGAGGTTGCCTCCGTTTTCAAGGATTTTGGAATGACCACGCAAGCTCCTGAAATTGCAAGACGGAAGCCGCGCGCCGACGCGCAGTACAATCGCGAGCGTATTCTTGAAGTGGCGAAAGCCGAGTTCACCCGAGTCGGGGCGAACGCCAGTCTGGAGGACATAGCCAAAAAGGCGGGCGTCGGGCCGGGAACCTTGTACCGCCACTTTCCAACGCGCGAGGACCTGCTCGTCGCGGTCTATCGGTCCGAGATGGAGAAGCTTGCTGCGGCCGAACGAACCCTGGCAGACACGAAGTCTCCAGTTGAGGCCTTGCGAGCCTGGTTGCTGTTATTCGTTGACGCCGTAGCGACGAAGCATATCATCGCCCCGGTGCTGAACACGCTCGTGGGCGACCCCAAGAAGGCATTTGAGACGTCCTACGCACAAATTCACGCGGCGCTAGGCGCGCTGGTGAAACGCGCGGTGAAAAGCGGTGACATACGCAAGGACCTCGATCCGATGGATCTCCTTCGGGCAATCGTCGGCGTCGCCAATGTCTCGGCGAGCCCTGACTGGCAGCAAAGCGCGCGAAGGCTTGTCGATATCCTCATTGCCGGCGCGCGGCCGCTTCCCTAGACTGAGCATGCAATCCCATAGAGGTGCCCCGTCGCGAAAATTTTTTGGCGCGGGCGCAAGACGTCGGCATCAAAGACTAAAATCAGCGCTAGTGGTCTAGCGATTCGTAGCAAGGAGGTTTGGAATTCCAAACAACCGCGACCACGCCTGCATGGCGGATATCTGCACTTTTGGTATCCGCGTGCTTGTAGCCCAGTAATCGTTGGCAATTCCGATGATGAGGATCGGATGCTCCGTCGCCGACATGAGTATCGGCCACACCAAAAGCTCTTCGTAGCAGATGAGGATAGCGGCACGTTCGCCAGCAATGTTGACCGTCCCTGATCCCCACATGTGAATCGGAACACCAGTGGGGGTGCCTGCGCGCCACATGCCGATGGGCACGGGAATACGCTGGGGCAGGTCGGGGCCGTTTTGTGCGCCTCGGATCAGGAGCACGTTGTCGAACTGCCCCGTGCCCGGCTTCGAGACTCCGGCCCCGAGGATAATCGTTTTTCCGCTCGCCTTCAAAAGGGCGAGAGTTGGTTGCCAGAACATTTCCGTCGCTTCGTTCCATCGCGACACCGCGCTCTCCGGGAAGACTGTGACTCGCGCGTGGGATTCCAGTGCCCGCGTCTGAATCCACTGCGCCGACGCGAAGTCGGACACCGGATCGCGAGGGCCGAATCCTGCTCCGCCGAATTCCGTATTCACTGCCTCCCACGTGGGCGGCGGTGCGACCTCTCCGTGGTGGAGTGCATTGGCCGCAGTGGCAGCGATAACCGCCACACAGAGCGCGGTTCTAGGAAATGCTGCGCCCAAGCCAGCTAGCGCCATCGTGGCGATCAGCCCGAGCCACCGCGTACCCGGAAAAAGGACGCCGGCGGACGTCAGCGGCGAAGCCCAGCCGATAATGCCGATCGGTGGCGCGGCCGTAATCACCAGCGCAAGCGGCCCGCGCCACACGGAACGGTAGCCCGGAACAGGACCGACCAATGCCCACGGCGCTGCGAGGATGGCGGCTGCGGCAATCCAAAGCAGCACCGCGAGAGCGACGGTCGCATAGGGGCCGAAGAACACTCGGGCGCCCGGAATGAGCGGCCAGCTCGCCCCGGCATAGTAGGCAAAGGCTACCGCGTAAGCCGCGGCGCGACTGCGCGGCGCCATCGCGAGCGGCGGAAAAACCAAGCTGAGGGGAATGGCGCCTGGGCGCCCACACCAGGCGATATCTCCGACTACAGCAGCTATCGCGATCGAGAGGATCGGACGCCGGTTTCGTACGAATACATTGTGCATAGCGGACGAAAGGCGAGGCCGAGGCCATCCTCGCGGAAATCCTTCGCCCGATAAACGAAAATGCCGGCGGTAGGGCGTTGCCACAGGCGTTCACCTTCGAGACCTTTGTCCGATCCGTATTCTTGGAGGTGCGGCGGCGCCAATGGAAGGCTTCGACCGCGATGACGGCTGAAGCGCTGATCACTACTCATCTTCTTCCGGAACTCGGTCCGTTGCCGCTGAAGAGCATCACACGGGAGCAGATGCAAAAGGTCCTTGATGCAAAAGCCCGGAACCTGGCAGAGAGCGTTGTGAATCATCTGCGATTCCATCTGCGCGATATCTTCAACCTGGCTCTGGGAGAACGCGCGGTGGAATACAACCCGGCCTTGGCGCTCCATACGCCGGCGAAGTGTAAACCCGGCAAGGAACGCCGGGTGCTGACTGCTGCCGATATCCGCAGCGCCCTTGGGGTGCTCCCGGTTCGCGAGCGGCTGATCTTCCGCTTCGGAGTGTTTGAAGGGATGCGGCCTGGAGAGATCCTCGGGCTCCAGATCCAGGACCTGCGGACTCAGTCGGTCCTCGTCCAGCGCCGCGTCTACAAGGGCGACATCGATTCGCCGAAGACCAAGCGCTCCATCAGGGAGGTCGCCATGACCGAGGGCACGCGGACCCTGCTTCAGGAATGGCTCGAGGTGCTTAAGGACCAAACACCCACAGCATGGGTGTTCCCGTCGGAGACCGGGCGAACTCCGCTCAGCCGCGATAATCTCTGGCGACGCAGCATCCATCCGCGTCTGCGAGAGATCCGGCTTGGATGGGTCAACTTCCAGGTGCTCCGGCGCAGCTACGCGACGCTGTGCCGCGAGGCCGGTGTGGACGCCAAGACGCGCGCCGATCAGATGGGGCATCACGTGGATGTGAACGAGAACGAGTACACGATGACGACCCTGGCGGCCCGGTTGGAGGCGAGCCGGAAGCTCGAAACTGTAGTAACGCCCGAAAATGTAGTAACGGGCTGATGGTGCGAAATCGGAATGTGGGAAGGTGCGGCTTGCTTAAAGTAGTAAGAGTAGTAAACCTGAGGTGGGCGTGCCCGCTAACTTATTGAAAATGGAGCGGGGGACGGGGATCGAACCCGCGACGTCCAGCTTGGGAAGCTGGCATTCTACCGCTGAATTACCCCCGCAGAGCTTCTTTTCACTAATACCATTGTTCCGCGAGAGGTGCAATGCCCCAGAGTTATCCCAAGAATTGCGTTTGGCGGGCTGAAAGAACGCGGAAAACATGAACACCTTCCGGGGGATGTGGGTTATAGAAGTTTTAACCAACTCAAAACACCATCACCGGAAGGGTGAACGCTGTAGCCCAGCTTACCGTAACGGATTCTGCCTATCAAGCTGGAGCAGAACGAAGAGCGCCTGGCGAGTTGGGGGCTGGTAGGGTTGGAAGAGATGGCGCAAGCGCTGGGGGAAGCCAGCGGGCGAGCATCCGAAGGGCCCTGGCTCCGGACGGCGGAGTTCGCATGAGTGCTGAAGGGCGAGTAAAACGGAGCCATGGCCCGCCCCAAAAGCACCTCGGTCAGTGGGAACCGACACCTCTAACCCTCCCCAAACCTATTCAGTTCTCCAACCGCGATTCTTGGGTTTCACCATCCGGTTTTGACCGTGTTATGATGGGGCTAAGCTTCAGGCAGGCGCGCGAGGTTTACGGGGCAGCACCTGTCAATCACTCCGATCTTTTCTTGGAGGTAAGAGACCGCGCGTGAAAGCCGCCCGCGATCGCCTGGGACCAAGCATGACCTTCCCGACTGATCCGCCCGCCTTTCTTGAAGCGATGATGCACTTTTAGTTCAAAATTGAACCGGGGAAACGAGCGAGGTGATTGTCGGAACAGGCATCGATATTACCGAGACGCAACGGATCCAGGAGAGTCTCGAGCGCTACGGCGAGCGTTTCCGGGATCGCATTTACACTCCCGAGGAAGTTGCCTATTGCGAACGCTTCAAGAACAAGGCGGAGCGCTATGCTGCGCGCTTTGCGGCCAAGGAGGCAACGTTTAAAGCTCTGGGAACAGGATGGCGCTCTGGAATCCGTTGGTTGGATGTTGAGATTATTCATCAGCCGAGTGGGAAACCGGAACTGGCGCTTCGCGGCCGAGCGCAGGAGGTGGCCCGGCAACTCGGTGTGGCGCGTGCCGCTGTTTCGCTCTCGCACGCGAATCATTATGTGGTGGCGCAGGTCATTTTCGAGTCTGATACCTAGCCATACCGTCCGAGGCGGATTTTTGAAGACTGCCACGGCGCTTGCGGTGGCCGTCTTCGCAACGACGGCTTTTGGCATTATGCAAGGATGCACTTCCGGATCCAGCCCGCAAGCGCTTCAATTAGACCGCCGGACAGCCACCCGTCTGCTGCTCAATGAAATCCGGCCTTCTTATCCACCCCTGGCTCGTATCAATTACATTCGGGGCCATGTGCGTCTGCTCGTCACAGTCAATTGCCAGGGGAAGGTGCAGCGGATTCATGTGGTTCGGGGGCACCCCTTTCTGGCCGTCGCCGCACTTCAAGCTATTCGCCGCTGGGTGTATCGGCCTTTTCTGACCCAATCGGGGCCGGCTCCTTTTCAAACCACCATCGATGTTGACTTCTCGCTGCTGAGCCGAAATATTCAGCATCTCCCCCCTCAGCCGGAGAAGTTTCTGGAGAAACGCGTGGAGCCTCCCCGAATTCTGTCCAGGCGCGCATCAAAGCGGGCCAAGATTGTGGTGCTCATGCGTGTTCTGGTGAATGATAAAGGTCACGTCGTGGACTCCACACAGCTTTCCGGGACTCCGGCGGAATTTGAGGCAGCCGAAAGAGAGGTACGGCTGTGGAAGTTCAAACCGGCCAAGTGGGGGAACATTAATGTGCCGTGGTATTCCAATGTGGCAGTGCCGCTCGATGCGAGCGAAGCCTTGAGATGACCGAAGGAGGGAAGGATGGATGAATGAGCGGAGCAAAAAATCTCGTTCTGAAAAAGTGAAGCGTGTGACATTCGCCGTCACTTCCGGCTCCTCCGAATGACACAGGGGATGAGTTTTCAGCAACCATCAGAATCCAAAATGCACACGAAATCCAAAATGCACACGAAGCGTTTCGTCATGCCTGAAGAAAGGAACGGAGTAGGATTTTGCAAAGCGCAGGGTATCTCAGAGGGACGCTGATCCTCGGATTGGCCTTTGGACTTTTTATAACAGCCGCTCCGATTCTCGCCTATGAAAAAACAGGCGCATCGGACTTTATCTATGCTGGTGGCACGGAGAGCATTCAGAGCGGTTGCGGAGGCAAGCTGGAATTAACGCACTCCTCCATGACCTTCCAGTGCCCTGAAGGATCGATCACCATCCCCTACCGCTCGATTACTCTCATGCAATATCGGCCCAGCGTCAGTCGTGCGGTCCGACACATGAAAATTCCGTGGAAAGTTAAACCTAATGGCTCGGGGGGTAAAAAGAATCTCTTTTTCACGGTGCTCTACAAGCGCGGTGACCAGATGCAAGCCCTTGTTCTGCGTGTACAGCCCGAGGAGATGCGGCCATACCTTGCTGAGATCGAGCTCTCAACTGGCAAACGCATCCAGGTGTGGGATTATCGGGGCTTTGATTAAGACGACGGGCCGCGGTTTCCAGTGGCAACAGCGCTATCCATCAAGGGCAATCCATCAATCTCTCAAACTCCTCCCAATCTAGCGGCTCTTGATACCGTAAAAATATCCCGCACGGGATCTCACCCTCAGATTCGGCTCGGTCACCTCAATCTGAAGCCGGTGGAAACCCGGCTCATTGAGGGTGCTGGGAGTATAAGCCAGAATATATTGGCTGTTAATTTCAAGTGCAACCCTCGTAAGTTGCTTCTGGAGTTCATTCGCTTTCCAGTGAGAATAGGTAACACCTCCCGTGTATCCGGCGTAAACCTCTACCAAATCTTTCCCGTGAAGCGAGCGAATAGCTTGAGAGGCGCCTGAGGCCAGCGGAATCACTGAGATATCCGAGTTCTGGTTATAGACGGCAACATTATTCGGCGTTTGGGGTCGTCCTGGCGGGCCGGGAAGAGCCATATTCCGGGCTAAGGTGTTTGGCGGTGGAGGCTCCTGCTGATTATGCAATAGAGCTTGTAATGGGCTGAACCGCAGGCCATAGATGACCACTCCTGCGCCCGTTGCCGCGCGGATAATTTCGTCTCTTGTGGTCTCGCTCCCGTTGTCAGTCCCTTCTGAGAAGACAATCACTACGCGTCGCTCCTGGGTAGGGCGATTGGCCAGCATCAGAATTGCCCGCCCCAACGCATCGTTCAAGCGTGCCTTGGTTCCGCCCGTCGTGATGTGCTGCAATGCCTGGGCCAGAGCATTGGGATCCCCCGTAAAGTCCTGATCCACATGCACTGTATCATCGAAAGTTATCAAGGCTGCCTGCCCTGGCTTCCCAAGAAGCAACCCGGAAAACAGGGAGCCCAACGGCCTCACCTGATTGAGAAGCGGACCGACCGCCTTATTCGTTTGCACCAGAATCACCAGCGCCACCGGTTGCATGGCTAATCCGAATTTACTGATGCGCTGAGGCACGCCATTATCCAGAATACGAAAGTCGCTTTCACCCAGGTTCTGGACAAACTGCCCGGAAGGATCAATCACGGTGACCGGCGTCTGAACGAGCGTAGACTGTACGTGGATACTGGCCAGATCAGGATAGGGTGTCGGGCGAGGAGCGTTGGGATCCTGCTGCGGACGGCTCGAAAGCTTCGGTGGCGCATTAGGTTGCTCCTGGGCCCGCGCCCATGCGGCGTTCCAAGCAAGCAAGAACGCCAATAAGAGAAAAATCGAATAGGATAATAACGGGCAACGATTCATTTCACGTCTCATCAGCGCCCTCTCTCCTGAAGTATGACATAAGCCGTTTTAAATTGCTTCGCTGTCTCCGGGTCCAGGCGACTTCCGCTCTCCTTTGCGCTTACCTGGTTAGATGAAAGGGACCATCCCTTCGTTTGCCATCTAATTCGTTTCGGTTTTCTACCTCTCAGCCCTGACCGTTAAACCCGAGTGTGTCACAGGCTCCCATCAAACAAGCCATTGAGAATTAAAAATCAAGATAACGATTTTGGCTATGTGGGTGGCACGCTTCGCTCCCTTCAGGGCAATCTGCCACCCACGATCTCACCACAGGCCGCTGAACTCAGTCTCCGAAATCGAAATATGGTTCAGTCTTTTGTTGATTATCCAGTCTGAAGCGATTTTACTGATCAGTTTAGAAACCAACTGATAACTTAGACTCTTCCCTTTTTGTGAAAGCCATACACGCCCTACTGGAAAATTCTACAAGCGCATGCCCATTACGGCTTCCTTCGCGGGGCCCATTTCGACATTGCTCGCTGATTATAAGGGAGTTACATCATCAGTCAGATTGGCAAATAGAGTGCTATGAGCATGAGCGGAGGAATGTTTATGAGTCCTAGAAACTCTATCAAATTGATGGCGTTGGGAGTTGGTTTGGTCGTACTGACAACGGCAGGTTGCGCGACGAAAAAGTTTGTCCGGCAATCTGTGCAGGAATCGATACAGCCGCTTCAGGCAAGCCTAAACAAAGTAGATCAGAAGACAGATCAAAATGCAGAGCAAATCCGCGATGTGGATCGAAAGGCGGAGAGCGGGATTGCTCAGGCGCAAAATGCAGCCGATCAAGCTCATCAGGCGGCTATGACGGCTGATCAGCACGCTCAAGCTGCACAGCAGGTAGGCGAAAAGGGGCTTGCACAGGCAAATGAGGCTCAGGAGATGGTCAATAATATTGATAACTATAAACCGGCGCAGCAAGCGACAGTCTTATTTGGCTTCAACAAAAGTATCTTGACAACTGAGGACAAGCAGCGCCTGGATCAGCTTGTGCAAAACGTCAAGACGCTTAAACATTACGTGATCGAAGTCCAGGGCTATACGGACAGCACTGGCTCGAAGGCGTACAATCTGCAACTGAGCCAGCGCCGGGCTGATGCTGTCGTTCGCTATTTGACGATGAACGGAGATATCCCGCTGGTGAAGATTCACAATCTGGGCTATGGGGAGGCGGCGGCCGTCAATCCGAATAACACTCGAAAAGGGCGAGCATTGAATCGGCGCGTGCAGATTACCGTCTTTGTTCCTCAGATGCCCAATGCCTCACAATCAGCAGCCCAATTGACGCCAGCCGAGCCGTCCCAATAAGGACTGAGGGCTTGCCGCATTACAACTCACCCCACAGCAGGAGGAGTCTTGCCTCCCGGGAGAAGCCTCCTGCTGAAGCTCCGCCCTAAAAAAGACCTTTCGCAATTTTCACGTGACCCTTCAGGCTTTTAGTTCGTCTACACTTTTGTCTCTCACCGACTGAGTCTTTACCTCCGGATTGTTATTCCTCGATTTGGCTGATCAACCGATGTGTGAAATAACGAAAATTTTTTTCTGGTAGAATGAAGAGGTGATGGCGAACTCACAATTTGTTCATCTTCACCTTCATACCGATTACAGCCTGCTTGACGGCGCCTGCGATATTCCAAAAGTGATGGACCGCGCTGCGGAGCTGAAGATGCCCGCTGTGGCTCTCACGGATCATGGAAACATGTTCGGCGCGGTGAAATTTTACGATGCTGCCGTAAAAAGAGGCGTCAAGCCCATCATCGGCTGTGAAGTTTATGTCGCCCCCACCAGCCGCTTTGACCGGTCACCGGAAAGCGACAGACCGAATCACCTGGTGTTGCTGTGTGAAAACGAACGCGGATATCGCAATCTGGTGAAGTTGGCGTCGCTCGCTTATACCGAAGGATATTACTACAAGCCTCGGATTGATAAGGACCTGCTGGCACGTCATTCCGAGGGCCTCATCGGGCTTTCCGCCTGTCTGAAAGGTGAAGTGGCTTCCGCCCTGATGGTTGAGCGATATGAATCCGCTCGTCAGGCCGCCTACGATCTGCGCGACGTTTTCGGCAAAGGGAATTTTTATCTCGAAATCCAGGACCAGGGCGTGCCCGAAGAGCGGCGCATCAATCCTCACCTTGTGCACCTCTCGCGCGAGACGGGCATCCCGCTTGTGGCAACCAATGATTGCCATTACATCCGCCAGTCTGACGCGCGCGCCCAGGAAGTCCTCATGTGCATTCAGACCGGCAAAACGCTGAGTGACCCTCAGCGGATGAAGTTCGCAAGCGATCAGTTTTACTTCAAGTCTTACGAAGAGATGCAAGCGGTTTTCCGTGAAATTCCCGAAGCGCTTTCGCGCACGGTGGAAATTGCCGAGCGCTGCAACCTGCATCTTGAAAAGAGCCAGCACGTGTTTCCTCAGTTTGAAGTGCCGGAAGGTGAGACCATTGAAAGTCTCTTTGAGCGCGTCACGCGAGAGGGTTTCGAACGACGACGGCCGCAACTTGAAAAGCTGCGCGCTGAAGGCAAATTGCGGTATCCGCTCGAAGCGTACGAAGAGCGCCTAGATCGGGAAATTGAACTCATCAAGCAGATGAAGTTTGCCGGTTACTTCCTGATCGTTTGGGACTTCATCCGCTTCGCGCGCGAAAAATGCATTCCCGTCGGCCCGGGGCGCGGATCGGCAGCAGGCAGCCTCGTCTCTTACTCCCTCTACATCACCGATATTGACCCCTTGCAGTACGACCTGCTTTTCGAGCGTTTTCTGAATCCGGAACGCATCACCTTTCCGGATATCGACATCGACTTCTGCATGCGGCGTCGCGGCGAGGTCATCAACTACGTCACGGAGAAATACGGCCGCGAGAACGTCAGCCAGATCATCACCTTCGGGACGATGGGCGCCAAAGCGGTCATTCGAGATGCGGGGCGCGCGCTCGACATGCCCTTTGCTGAAGTGGACCGCATTGCCAAGCTGGTACCAAACGCTTTGAACATTACCCTGGCGGAGGCGCTTCAACAATCTCCCGAATTGCGGCAGTTGAGAGAGAATGACCCTCGCGTGGCGGACCTTCTGACAGTTGCAATGAGTCTCGAGGGCTTGTCGAGGCACGCCTCGACACACGCCGCCGGCGTCGTCATTTCCCCGCAACCGCTCGATGAAATCGTCCCTCTCCACAAGAGCAATAAGGATGAAATCACCACCCAGTATGCGATGGACGATCTGGAAAAGATCGGCCTCATCAAAATGGATTTTCTGGGCCTGACGACGCTCACCATTCTCCATGATGCCGTGGAACTGATTGAAAAAACGCGTGGTGAAAAGATTGATCTTGATCACCTGCCGCTGGACGATGCCGAAACTTATGAGTTGCTTGGTAAGGGCCTGACAGGAGGCATTTTCCAGTTTGAAAGCCGTGGGATGACCGATATTCTCCGCCGAGTGAAACCCAGCCGATTGACCGACCTGACCGCACTGAATGCCCTTTACCGGCCGGGGCCTATTCAGGGGGGGATGATCGATGATTTTATTGCGCGCAAGAGTGGTCGCAAGAAAGTGACTTACGACCTGCCGCAATTGAAAGAGATTCTGGAAGAGACTTATGGCGTGATTGTTTACCAGGAACAAGTCATGCAGATTGCGGCGAGTGTCGCAGGCTTTTCATTGGGTGAGGCCGACGTGCTGCGCCGCGCGATGGGCAAAAAGAAACCGGAAGTCATGATTGCGATGCGGGAAAAATTCCTGGCTGGCGCCCGGAAAAATAACGTCCCCCCCCATAAGGCTGAGAAACTTTTTGAGTTGATGGAACAATTTGCTGGTTACGGTTTTAATAAGTCGCATTCAGCAGCCTACGCGCTGGTGGCCTACCAGACAGCCTATCTGAAGGCCCATTATCCGGTGGAATTCATGGCCGCATTACTGACAGCGGAAATCGGCAACCAGGACAAGCTGACGCACTACCTGAACCAATGCCGTGATATGGGGATTGGTATTCTTCCTCCTGACGTCAATTCAAGCGATCACACGTTTACACCTTGTGGAAACAGCATTCGCTTCGGCCTCACCGCCATCAAAAACGTCGGCGAGGCAGCCATTGAATCTGTGCTCGAAGCCCGCAAGAAGCTGGGCCGCTTCGATAGTCTTTTCCAGTTTTGCGAACATGTGGACCTGCGGCTGCTCAATAAACGTGTCATTGAAAGCCTCATTAAAGCAGGCGCTATGGATTCTCTCGGGGCCCATCGGGCGCAGATGATGGCGGCGCTTGACCGCGCAATGGAAATGGGTCAAAGTCGCCAGCGGCAGGAGGCTGCAGGACAAGCCGGTCTCTTTGGCAGCTTGAACCTAACCCCAGAGCCTGCCCGAAACATCCCTCTGCCAGACGTTCCCGACTGGCCGGAAGGCCAGAAACTTGCGGGTGAAAAGGAAGTGCTGGGATTTTACGTTACCGGACACCCGCTTGAACGATATCGAGACGTTATGGCCTCCTTGACTCAGTATGACAGCACTTCACTTGAAGAATTAAGGCACGACTCGCCTGTAACCCTTGCAGGCATTCTAACCTCTGTCCGTATCAAGCCCAGCAAGAAAGGTGACCTTTGGGCCAGCGGCACGTTGGAGGATCTGCGCGGAACTGTGGATTTATTGGTGTTTCCGCAAGCCTTGCAGCAGGTTCAAAGCCTGCTCAGGCCGGATGCGGCTCTCGTGATCCGCGGTCGTGTCCGTCAGGAAGAGAATGCGCGGCCCAAAGTGGTGGTGAATGAGGTTCAGCCGCTCGAGGCTGTGGCCAGCAGGGCGAAACCTGAGGTGCTAATCCGTCTGAAGGCTGGTGAGACTTCTGAAACACTGCTCGACGACCTGGAAAGCCTGCTGATGTCGCATCCGGGAGATAGTCCTGTGACTTTTGAACTGGTGCAGCCGGGCAATTTTGCGGCACGCCTGCGGGCCCACAAGCCTTTCGGCGTCAAGGCGGATGAACCTCTGCTCGCGCAACTCAAAACCCTTTGCGGGCAGGAGGCGGTCTCTATCGAACGGCGGAAGTCAGCCAACGGCCAGCCCTAGCGCTGGCGCATTTTGAACGGCCGAGGACCGCGCAGCAAGGAATTAAGGAATTATGGCAGCTCAACCCAAACCGCAGCCGGCATCGGCGCTTCAGGAGATTGAACGGCAGATTGCCGAACTGGAAAAGGCGCCTGAATCCTCAGCTTGTCAGGAGGAAATCGAACGGCTTCGTCAACAGGTTGAAGCGTTGAAGAAAGGTCCAGAGGCTGCTTCCAAAAGCAAGAGCCACGATGCCTGGCATCGCGTCCTGCTGGCCCGCCACCCGCAGCGCCCTTATACCCTCGACTATGTTCAGATGCTCTTTACTGATTTCACCGAACTGCACGGCGACCGGCGGTTTGGTGACGACGCTGCCATAACCGGCGGACTTGCGCGTTTCGAGGGAAAGCCTGTGATGGTGGTGGGGCAGCAGAAAGGCCGCGATACCAAGCAGAAGGTGGCCCGCAACTTCGGTATGCCCAAGCCTGAAGGCTATCGCAAGGCCTTGCGATTGATGCAATTTGCTGCGAAATTCAATTTGCCAGTCATCACCTGGGTCGACACCCCCGGTGCCTATCCCGGTATCGGCGCGGAAGAGCGTGGGCAGGCCGAAGCGATTGCCTATAATCTCAAGGAGATTCCCAAGCTAGCAGTTCCCATCATCGTTGTGATTCACGGCGAAGGTGGCAGCGGGGGCGCCTTAGCCATCGCCGTCGGCGACCGCGTTGTCATGATGCAAAATGCCATCTATTCCGTCATTGCGCCGGAAAGCTGTTCTTCCATTCTCTGGCGCGATTGGGAGCATAAAGAAGAGGCGGCGCGCATCCTGAAGCTTACCGCCGAAGACCTGCGCAGCTTCGGCATCGTGGACGAGATTGCACCGGAGCCTGCCGAAGGCGCCCATGCTGACCCCCATGCGGCGGCAGAGATGCTGCGTCCCCTGCTCGCCCGAGGCCTGCAGGAGTTATCGTTACTACCCAAAGACGAGCTTCTCCGCCGACGCCACGACCGTTTGCGTCGGCTCGCCACTTTTGTGACTGAGCATTGAAAACATAGATTGCAATCAGCCGCCGTCCGCTGCCCGGGCCGGACGACTGAGTGCCACGGGGCATCAGAGGCCTATGAATTAAAAATCTGCCCCGTAAGACTGGCGAGTTGTCCAACGACGATTGCCGCCTGCTCGCCCAGGCGGCCGACGCCAATTCTTATTTCACACGCCCTGACTGACCCCCTGTGACCCCGCGTGTGCTTACCTCGGTGCAACTGAAAGGTGAGATCCCCATGGTGGATCCCATCGAACTCGAGACTATCACGGCCTTCTCCAAACTCCTCGAGGAATACTCCAATTACCGGCTGTTCGCCGAGGAAAAATACTTGTTTGACCGCTACTATCGGACCGGCGAATCCGTCTTGGATCTGGCCTGTGGGGCCGGCAGGACGACAATCCGATTATACGAACGCGGGACGAATGTTCTGGGGATTGACGGGTCGGAGACGCTGATCCGTGCGGCATCCATCCGCTTTCCTCAAATCAAATTCCGGGTGGGGGTTTACCAGGACACAAAGGAACCCGACTGCTCCTGGGATCACGTCTTGGTCTCATACAATGGCATCGACTACGCTCATCCGGAGGACAGCCGCGTGGGGGCGTTGCGTGAATTTCATCGAGTACTCAAACCACGCGGGACACTGATCTTCTCGTCTCACAATCTGCGGTCACTCATAATCTCCCCCTATCACTTTCGTTCCCGTAACCTTAAATTTCAATTAAAGAATTTATGGCGTGCTTTCGGGACTAGCGCCTATCTGAAGGGATCGGCCCGCGTGCTGACGTTTTATGCTTCACCTGTGTATACAATCCGGCAGACTGAAGAACAAGGCTTTCAGTTCATCGAAATGAGAGGTTTTCACCAGAGCTCCGACCCGAAATTCAACAAGTGGGTGTCTCCATATATCCACTATGTCTTCCGGAAAAGAGACGCGTACCCTCCCTGAGCCTGACTTATTCGTGCTCGGAGTTCACCCTCTCAACTCTTTGGCACGGCTCAAGGCACGTCACAGGCAGATGGCGAACGGGGCATCATGAACTTCAGCAATTCCCATTGAGAATCGTTGCGGTTCGAGCGGGCTGGGGATGTTTTCGAGCGGGCAAAAATATGAGAAGAGACGTATGGACCGCCACAACTGCCGCTAGCTGTTGCTCTTGGAAGAGACTTGGACAGCCGGTAAATCAAGCCGCTGATAGATGGCGTAAAGTACCAGCTCCAGCCGGTCCGCAACGCCGACTTTGTCATAAACGGCGCGCAGGTGATTCTTAACCGTTTGCTCGCTGATCGAGAGTTGCTCTGCAATCTCCCGGTTTCGCCAGCCCTGCACGAGGTAGCTGATGATGGCCTTTTCCCGCTGCGTCAGCGTATCGACGGGCCGGGGCAGGTGCAGCGGCGAACTTCCCAGCATGTCGGCCATTTTCGTGATCTCACGTTTGGGAAGCCAGATTTCACCCTGCATGACCTTTCCCACGCATTTGATGAAGAGCGCAGGGTCAAGCGATTTCAGGACCACACCGGAAGCTCCCAGGCGGATGTAACGCAAGGATTCGCCTTCGGTCAGCGAGGCTGCGGTGATCACTAGCTTGCAGCCCGGGGAGGCTTTGCGCAGTTTATTCATCTGCTCGGCAATCTTCTCGGTGAGGAGTTCCGCCTGCAGGAAGATCAAGTCCGGCTTCAGCTGTCGCGCCATATGAATCGCTTGCGTCAGATTTTCCGCTTCTGCGATATCGCGCAGATTATCTCCAGCTGCCAGCAATCGGCGCAAGCCGAATCGGAAGACTGCTTCCCGGTCAATAATCAGTATCTGAATCCTCTTCCTGAAATTTCGCGCGGGTCTCATCTCTAATCTAAAAGCTGCCAATCGGCCTCAAATGTGAAAGAATAGACCGTGGGATCTCGACATCCTGCCAAGCTCTAAACTGTCATCGCCAACTTTATCGGCAATTGTGAGAGGAATCATGAAACTCAGCGAGGTCGCATCCCGCATCCATTGCAAACTGCAAAGTCCGGCAGACGTGGAAGTGACCGGCGTGGCGAGCCTTGAAGAAGCGGGCCCTCAAGACCTGACGTTTCTGTCGAACCCTAAATACTACCGAAAAGCCCAGCAGACGCAAGCCGCAGCGATTATCGTCAGTGAGGGTGTCGAACTCACCGGTCGCCCCCTGCTGCTTTCCGAAAATCCTTATTTGGCCTTTGCCCACGCGTTGGAGCTTTTTTATTCCACCAGCCGCCCCACTCCGGGCATTCATCCCACGGCGATCATTGCGTCTACAGCAAGCATCGGTCAGAATCCCTCGATCGGCCCTTACGTCGTCATTGAGGATCACGTCAAGATCGGCGATGATTGCGTGTTGAAAAGCTTCGTCGCGATCTATCGTGGCGCTCAAATCGGTGACCGATTTCTGGCTCATTCGCATTCCGTCGTGCGCGAGAACGTTCAGATTGGTCACGACGTGACGCTGCAAAATGGTGTAGTGGTCGGTGGAGATGGGTTCGGTTTTGCGAAGCAGGCAGACGAAAGTTATTACAAAATCCTGCAAACAGGAACTGTAGTAATTGAAGATGGCGTCGAGATTCAGGCCAACTCCTGCATTGACCGCGCGAGCGTGGGCGTCACGAGAATCCGTCGTGGGGCCAAGATCGATAACCTCGTGCAGGTGGGCCACGGCTGCGAAGTGGGTGAGAACACCTTACTCTGCGGCCAGGTAGGGCTGGCGGGAAGCACCAGAGTGGGACGCAACGTTATCCTGGCGGGCCAGGTCGGCGTCGCTGGACACCTCACCATTGGCGACCGCGCGATTGTCAGCTCGCAGTCCGGCGTCCCCAATGATGTCGCTCCTGGAAGCGTAGTCTCAGGCTATCCGGCGATTGAAAACTCGCTTTGGCTCAAATGCGCGGCCATTTACGCCCGGCTGCCGGAAATCTACTCAACCCTGCGCAAGATCCGAAATTATTTGAATAAGAGCGGAGCGGATCTCTAGCGGCGAATCCTGTACAGAATGCCCCTCAACATTCTGGGCCACCCGCCGATAATTTCTTTGTAGCGAAGGAACATGGGCCCAATAGGCTTTGAGAAGCCGGGCCGCAGCCTGCAAGGTCATCGTATGAACATTGATGAACTGTTGGGAAAGGCCTGTGAGGCCAATGCTTCCGATTTGCACCTGAAGGCCGGCAACTTCCCTTACGTGCGAATCAACGGGACGCTTCATCCCCTCACTCAGTTCCCGCGCATGACGCATGAGGCTATGCAGTTCATTGCCGATAGAGTCATGACCGCCCGCCACAAACAGAAATTCAAGGAAGTGGCGGATCTGGACCTGGCCTACAGCGTGGCTGGCATCGGGCGCTTTCGTGTGAACGTTTTTCAGGATCGAGGGGCCATCTCGATGGTGCTGCGCATCATTCCGCCCGTGATCCGAAGTATCGATGAGCTCCATCTACCCCGTGTGGTCAATCAGCTTTGCGAGGAGCGCCGGGGTCTGGTGCTTGTGACCGGAACCACGGGCAGCGGGAAATCCACCACGCTGGCGGCGATCATCGACCGCATCAACTCAACGCGCACCGACCACATTATTACCATCGAAGATCCCATCGAGTTCTATCATCCCGACAAAAAGGGGTTCGTAAACCAGCGCGAAGTCGGAGACGATACACCCAGTTTCGAGGCGGCATTGCGCTCGGCTTTGCGCCAGGACCCGGACGTGCTCCTGGTGGGCGAAATGCGCGACCTGGAGACCATGCGCACCGCGATCACGGCTGCAGAAACCGGGCACATGGTTTACTCGACCCTTCATACTCTTGATGCGCAGGAAACTGTGCAGCGTATCATTGCAGTATTTCCTTCCGACGAACAAAAGCAGATTCGCCTCCAACTAGCCTCCACTTTGAAGGGCGTCATCTCCCAGCGTTTGGTGCGTCGGGCGGACGGCAAGGGCCGCGTCCCAGCCGCCGAGATCCTGGTGGCTACGGAATTCATCCGCGACTGCATTATCAATCCCGACAAGACCCGCCTTATTCGAGGGCTGCTTGCTTCGGGCACCTCTCAATATGGCACTCAGACATTTGACCAATCGTTGTATGATCTTTATTCGAAGGGTCTGATCACAATGGAAGAAGCTTCCCGGTGGTCATCCAACCCTCAGGAACTGAAGCTCCGCGTGGCAGGCATCCGGTCGGCCAGCGACATGGCTCGGGAAGAAATGGAACAGGCCGCGCGCACCCAGATCGAACGTTTTGGAAAAGCCTGAGAAAACGTTGAAGACTGCGGCAAGGGCATCCCGCGCGGATGGCAAAGCTCACTCAGCCCAGTCTTCCGATCCGTTTTCCACCGCCGTCCGTCTTCTCGCCCGTCGTCCATATTCCGCTGCTGAGCTGAGGCGGACACTAGAGAAGCGATACGGTGAAAACGAAGAAGTCCGGGAAACCCTTGCGCGGCTCCACCAGCTGGGATATCTGGACGACCGGAAGTTTGCCCTGCAATACGCCTCATTCCTTGCACGTCACCGAGCGTTCGGGCGCGAGCGCATTCGACGCGAGTTGAAAGCCAAGTTGGTGGATTATCGCGCCATCGATCCGGCCCTTGAACAGACTTTTCAAGAGACGAATGAGCAGGAATTGCTCGAGCGCGCGCTGGAAAAGAAACTCCGCAGCATCCGCCTTCCTTTAACCCCTCGCAAATTCTATTCGCTCTGCCAAAGCCTAGTGAGGCTTGGATTTCGCTCTGATGATATTATGAAAATGATGCGCTCCCGACCGGAGTTGAAGCCCGCGCAAGAAGAGGCCGAGCAACCAGAGCTTGAAGACGGTTCTGAATTTTGAACAACCCGCATATGCCCCTTAAATCTCCAAACAGTTCGACCAACAGCCAACCATCGCCTAAGATACGCGAGGGCACGTTTGCCATCGCATTTCATGCCATCAAGCTTTTTCAACATTCAGGGAAACAGAAGAGTCGTGTAGGCTGGATGCTTGGAAGGCAATTCTTCCGTGCCGCGTGCTCCGTGGGAGCGAGCGTCAAAGAAGCGCGGTCCGCCGAAAGCCGCAGTGACTTTATCCACAAGCTGGACAGTCCAAAGGGAAGGGGCGGAAGTGGAGACATGAGCCCGCGTCTGAGGTTCCACTATCCTCACTACCAAGAATGCGTGCTCCCCGGAGCCGCATTTGTGAAGCCCAAAACTCGTAATTTCATAACTTGACCATGACCTCAAACGACATCCGAAAATTTTTTCTGGACTTCTTTGCCGCACGCGGGCATCGCGTGGTGCGTTCCTCATCCCTGGTTCCGGCCAATGATCCCACGCTCCTTTTCTCGAATGCCGGAATGAATCAGTTTAAGGACGTTTTTCTGGGACGCGAGAAGCGTGATTATACCCGCGCCTGCTCCTCCCAGAAGTGCGTCCGCGCTGGAGGCAAACACAACGATCTCGAACAGGTAGGCCGCACCCGGCGACATCATACTTTCTTTGAGATGCTTGGCAATTTTTCCTTCGGAGACTACTTCAAGAAGGAAGCCATTCCGTGGGCCTGGGAGCTGCTTACCGAGGGTTACGGCATTCCCCGCGAAAAACTCTACGTCACGATTTTTGAAGGCGCGATGGAGTCGCACGCGGATATTCCGCGTGACGATGAAGCCTACCATTGCTGGCGCGCTCTCGGCATTCCCGATGACCGAATTTTTGCACTCGGGATGAAGGAAAACTTCTGGCAGATGGGCGACACTGGCCCGTGCGGTCCATGCTCGGAAATCCACTATGACATGGGCCCGGCGGCCAGCGACCTGGGGCATACGGATTGCAAGTTCCCCTGTGATTGTGGGCGCTATGTCGAAATCTGGAACCTCGTCTTCATGCAGTACAACCGGAGCGTAACCGCTGGCGGTCTCTACGAGTTCAGTTTACTTCCGAGGCCCTGCGTCGATACCGGCGCTGGTCTCGAGCGACTGGCCGCCGTCCTTCAGGGCAAGATTTCAAATTTCGACACGGACCTCTTTCAGCCGCTTATCGAAAAAGCGGCTGAGCTTGCAAATGTCGAATACGAAGCGAGTACTGAAACGGATATCTCACTCCGCATCATCGCCGACCACAGCCGCGCCGCCACGTTCCTGATCTCCGACGGCGTTCTGCCCTCAAACGAGGGGCGCGGTTATGTGCTGCGGCTCATCATGCGCCGCGCGCTCTATCATGGCCAGACGCTGGGTCTCGACGAGCCGTTTCTTTACAAGATATCTGGCGAGGTTGTCGAACTGATGAAGGCTGCGTATCCGGAGCTGGTTGAGAACGCGCAGCACGTGGCTAAGGCGATCAAGATTGAAGAAGAGCGTTACGCCCACACCACGCGCGTGGGGCTGGAACGACTGGACGAGGCCCACGTGGTGCTGGCCACAGGTAAGACCCTGCGCTTTGACGAATACAAATCCATTGTAGGAGCGCATCCTGGCACCCTTCTGCCTCCCGGCGTTGTCCGGGGGGATGATTTATTTCGATTGCACGATACATTTGGCCTCCGTCCGGATTTTGTTCAGGATGTCGTCAAGAATTATGGCCTCTCGATTGATTGGGAAGGCTATAACATTGAAATGGAGCGCCAACGTGAACGGGCACGAGCCAGCTGGAAAGGCGCCGAGAGAAAAGCGGCGCCACTTGCCTATCACACATGGGCTGAAAAGCAACCTACCATCTTTGATGGTTACACCCAAACAACATCAACAGATTGCCGCGTTCTGGCCCTGTTGGTCAATGGGGAGCCTGTTCCAAGTATCCCCGCGCGAACAGAAGTGGAAATCGTTCTCGACCATACCCCTTTTTATGCTGAGGCAGGTGGGCAGGTGGGCGACACAGGCCGCCTGTTTTTGGCTTCCACTGGAGATGAAATTGCGTTTGTAAGCGGCGCACAGCGTCCAGTGGCGGGTCTGATCGTGCATCAGTCTACAGCCCTTCAACCGCTCGAAGTGGGGATGCTTGTCACAGCCGAAGTCGATGCCAAGCGCCGCGACGCCATCCGCCGCAACCATACGGCCACGCACCTGCTGCATGCGGCGTTGCGGAACATACTCGGAACGCACGTGAAGCAGGCCGGATCGCTGGTCGCTCCCGACCGCCTGCGTTTTGATTTCACTCACTATTCCGCTTTGAATGAGCAGGACTTACTCGACATCGAAGACCTCGTGAACCAGCACATCCTAGTCAATGAAGAGGTGCACACCGATGTGATGACGCTTGACGCCGCACTGAACTCCGGGGCCATGGCGTTGTTTGGCGAGAAGTATGGAGATCAAGTGCGCGTGGTTTCTGTCGGGGACGGTTCATTTTCCAAAGAACTCTGCGGCGGCACCCACGTTCGGCGCACGGGAGACATCGGCCTTTTCAAAGTGACGGCGGAAGGGAGTGTCGCCGCTGGAACGCGCCGGATTGAGGCCCTGACCGGCACAGGCTTGCTCGAATATTTGAGGAAAGCCGGCGAAACACTGACTCAACTCGGCGAAGTTCTGCGCGCCAAACCCGAAGAATTGCTTGGAGCAGCGGAAAAGCTGAGTGAATCGGAAAAGAAATTGCGCAGGCAGCTTGAAGCGCAGCAACTGAAGCGGGCCGCAGCCTCAGCCGGCGACTTGGTAGAAAACGCCCGTGAGGTGAAAGGCGTGAGGGTGCTTTCTGCACGGATTGAAGCGCTCGACCGGCCCGCGATGCGCCAGATGGTGGATAATCTCCGCACGCGGCTTGGCTCCGGCGTCATCGTATTGGGCAGCGCCTCTGATGGCAAAGTTTCGCTGGTTGCTGCTGTTTCCAAAGACCTCACTTCACGACTCGATGCAGGAAAAATTGTGAAGGCCGCTGCGGCGATCGTCGAAGGGTCGGGAGGCGGCCGCAAAGACTTGGCGGAAGCCGGCGGAAAAAATCCCGCCAAACTGGACGAGTCCCTTCAGGCCGTTCCTCGCATCGTCGAGTCCATGTTGTAGTTTGATTCCTGAACGCATCATTCAGAATTCCACATCATTAAATGCGAGAGCATGAAATCCTTCATTTATTCGCTTGCTCCCCTCGTTCTTCTCTCATCAATGAGTTTTGCAAAGAGCGGCATCCCGCTGAATCCTTCCGTTTCTGAAAGTCTCGGAGTAGATATCCACTTCAAAATTCCTCAGCCGGGCGAAATGCCCGAGTTGGCTGCCACGGGCATCCGCTGGGTTCGCATGGACTTTTTTTGGCAGGAGACGGAGCAGGCAAGAAGGCAATACAACTTCTCAGCTTATGACCACCTGCTCGAGGCGCTTGAACCCTTTCATATCCGGCCCATTCTAATCCTCGATTATACCAACAAGCTCTATGATCAGGGCCTCTCGCCACACACGCCGGCGGGGCGCGAGGCTTTCACTCGCTGGGCGGTTGCCGCCGCCCAACACTTTCGCGGTCGCGGTGTAGTGTGGGAGATGTATAACGAGCCGAACGGTTATTTCTGGAAGCCCAAACGAAATGACAGCGATTATATCAAGCTGGCGCTTGCCGTGGGTGAAGCGCTCAAAGAAAACGTACCTGATGCCACTTACATCGGGCCTGCCGGTGCGCTGATCGATCTTGCTTTCCTCAAGCAATGTTTTGCGGCAGGGCTGCTGAACTATTGGGACGCGGTCTCTGTCCATCCTTATCGCCAGCGCATTCCTGAATCGGCTGCCACTGAGTACTTCGAACTGCGCAAGCTCATCGCATCGTATGCTCCCAAAGGCAAGTCGATGCCCATTGTTGCGGGTGAATGGGGGTATCCTAGCACCTGGCTCTGGCCCGGGATGAGCGATTCCTTGCAAGCAAACCTGCTGGCGCGCGAATTCCTCAGCAATCTTGCCGAAGGCATTCCTTTGACAATCTGGTACGACTGGCGCAACGATGGAACAGACCCCAACAACCAGGAAGAAAATTTCGGCCTTGTTGAATTCCCATATCAGAAAGGAAAAAAACCTGTCTTTGAACCTAAGCCCGCTTATTTCGCACTCCAGACGATCTCGCGCATACTCGGCGGTTACAGATTCAGCAAAAGGCTGAAGATTGGCAACTCTCAGGATTACATTTTGCTCTTCACAAAGGGCCAGGAGGAGCGCTTTGTGGTCTGGACCACAGCGCCGCAACCTCACCGGGTTGCAATCCCCGGCGCTCGCGGCCGCTTCACTGTGACGGATGCTGAAGGCCGGCCACTCAGTCCGCTTCATGTGCGCCAGCATGAACTCAAGATCACATTGACCGATGCGCCGAAATATCTGACGCCACAAAAGGAAGGGAGCTTGGCATACTCCAACCACTAGCAGGTCGCAAAGATCTCTGGTGAGGATACAGATCGAGAGGCGGTCACTCTTGCGCCTGAAGGTAACCCCCTCTATGCTTTCCCTATGAGACTTCGCCCCTACCGTTCCGCATCCTGGATCGGCCTGGTCTGTGCCCTGGCGGTGATTCTGATCGTTCTTGCCATCCTTCAGATTCGCTGGAGCAATCAGGTAAGCCAGGCCCAGCGCGAACGGTTGGAAGCGAATCTTCATATTGCTGTTACGCGATTTCGCCGCAATTTTTATCTCGAACTCTTCCGCGTCTGCTGGACGTTCCAGACCATTCCCAGCGGCCCGCCGGCCAAAATCATGCGGGCCTATGGCGACCATTACTCTGACTGGATGGGCGCATCCGCGCATCCGGGGCTTGTGGCAGGATTATTCGTCTGGAGGACAGGCGGTGAACGAAGGCTTCGGCTCTTTCGCTTTAATCCGGCTTCTGCCAGGTTTACCAGCGTCCCGTGGCCGCCTGAGTTCGGATCGCTGCGGCATAGCCTTCTAAGCCGGGTCTCTTTCGGCCGCACGGAGCGCCCGGCGGAAGTCGATGAAGGGCCGTGGATCATGGATGAACAGATTCCGGCGCTTTATCACACTTGGCGAGTCAACCCCAGCAATCCGGAAGCCAAGCAAGACCTGCAAGCTGTGAGCGGCGGCGTAATTGTGCAGCTTGATATGAGCTTCATCCGCAGAGTCCTGCTGCCCATGTTGGCTGATCGCTATTTTCGCGGTCCGGAGGGTTTTACTTATAACGTCACCATTCTAAGCGGAGGACATCCTGCACAGGTCATTTATCAATCCGTTCCCGTCGCCAATTCGACTCCACCCACTGGCGATATTGTCGCAGACCTGCTCTTTAGCGGTCGGCATTCCGGAATGCAGCCGTCTTTTCCTGAAGATGGGCCCACGGTCATTTCCCCGGGCGGTGAAGAGACAAATGTATCCTCCCCTGAAGGCATCGACGCATTCGATCTCGAAGGCTCCAAGCAGCCTTTTGCCTTTATCGTTCCGGAAAACCGGGTTGCAAACTGGAAGTTGATCGTACGGCACCGGTCGGGTTCCGTCGAGAAGGCGGTGTCGGGCCTGCGCCGCCAGAATTTGACAGTGAGCTTCAGCGTCCTGCTGCTGCTTGCTGCCAGTGTGGCACTGATCATGATTTCCGTCCAGAGAGCCCAGCGCCTCGCCAAGCTTCAAATGGATTTTGTGGCGAATATTTCTCATGAGTTGCGCACTCCCCTTGCAGTCATCTGCTCGGCCGCAGAAAATCTGGCCGATGGCGTGGTGGGGGCAAAAGATCAAGTCAGGAATTATGGTGCGCTCATTCAGGCCGAAGGCCGCCGGCTTTCTGAAATGATGGAACAGATACTGGTCTTTGCCGCCGGGCGGGCCGGGATGCCGTCTTACAGTCGGCGCCCTGTGGATATCCTCGAGATCATTGAGGCGGCGCTTTCAAATGCACAAGCGACTTTAGAATCTGGCGGCATCAGCGTTGAAAAGCGTCTGGAGCTTGATATTCCGCTCGTGTTGGGTGATCCCTCAGCCCTTGGCCGGTGCATACAAAACCTCATTTCCAATGCCATCAAGTACGGCCATGAAAAACGCTGGATCGGTATCCGGGCTGAAAAAGCTGTGGGCAAGCAGGGGCCGGAGGTCAGAATCACGGTTGAGGATCACGGCGTTGGAATTGAGCCTGAAGACCTGCCCCATATCTTTGAACCGTTCTACCGCGGCAAAGTCAAAAACACCCTGCAAGTTCATGGGACTGGCTTGGGGTTGAGTATCGCCAAGGAGATTGCCGAAGCTATGGGAGGATCGATCAGCGTCACAAGTTCACCGGGCAGGGGTAGTCGCTTTACGCTTCATCTACCAGCACTGGCAACCGTTGAAACGCCCGCGACCGCCGGATAAGAGTGTCAAGATGTTGTGTTCCGGTTTCACGCCTTGTTTTTCGGGCAGCGACACGATGGAGCGGTACGGAGGAATAAGCGGGGGATGACAGTGCGGTCATCAGCCTTTGACTGAATCCATTTCTTTCTTATGAATAAGAAGATCTTACTGGTGGAGGATGAGCCTGGTCTTGTGGTCACGCTCAGCGACCGCCTTCGCAATGAGGGCTACCAAGTGGAAACTGCTTCGGATGGAAAGCAGGCGCTCGACCGCGCCTTAGCAGGCGGGGTTGATCTGATTATTCTTGATGTGATGCTCCCACTCAAAAGCGGCTTGGATGTGTGCCGTGATCTCCGGTCACAGAACGTCACGACACCTATTCTCATGCTTACCGCCCGCAGCCAGATTGTGGATAAAGTTGTCGGCCTGAAACTCGGTGCAGACGACTACCTGACCAAGCCCTTTGATATGCTCGAGTTGCTCGCCCGCGTTGAAGCGCTGCTGCGCCGCCCGGCACCTTCAGGCGCGGCCAACGCAACTTTTCAGTCGGGGACGCTCCGCGTTGATCTGAAGTCCACCACGGTCTGGCGTGACACGCAAAAGGTGATGCTTTCGGCTCGCGAGTTCCAGTTACTCCGTTACTTTATCGAGCATCGCGGAGAAACTATTTCCCGCGAGGAGTTGCTCAAGAATGTGTGGGGTTACGAATCCACACCGAACACTCGCACCGTGGATGTTCATGTTGCGTGGTTGCGCCAGAAGCTTGAGGATGACCCGAAACATCCTCGCCTCATCCTGACCGTGCAAGGACTGGGTTACAAATTCGCGGATTGAAATTGAATTTCTATGAGACCATAAATTTAGGGTCTCTCTCATCTGCCGTTCAAACTGAAGATCACGCCGCTAGCACATTCTAAGCGGATTCCACGCAAGGGCTGCTTGTGCCATACCCTGGTCATCCTCTCAGAACCCATCCGCTCGGATATTAAGAGCGTGTTAAGAAATTTTTACTTGGATTTAACGCTTTAATTTCAACGAGTTGTTGCACAATGTCGATACACTTGTGTGCGCCGTTTCCTTGGGGCCAGGGCGGAATGACGGCCTTTGAACCTGAGGAAATAGTGGGAGGTGACGAAGTTTTTGCTGTTCAGAAAAAGGAATATTCTCCAGCTCTTCTCGTTGGTCTTTTTCAGCCTTTTCTCAGTCGCTTCAACCCCGGCAGCCCAAGCTAATACACCCCAGACCAAAACTTTTACTGTCCAGGAGGCTGTCAATTACGCTTTAGCGAATTATCCTGCCGTGCGCGCAGCTCTGGAGCGTTACAACGCGGCCAAGGCCAGCGTGGGACTGGCTGCCACCAACTATTTGCCAAGGCTGGACGCGGTCTGGCAGGGGGATCGGGGCACACGCAACAGCGTTCTAGGCGTCCTGCTGCCTCAGTCTCCCAACATTTTGACAGGGACGCAAGGAACCGTTTTGCCTCCATCCGATAGAGCCTTCTGGGTAAGCGGTGCAGGGGTTTTGCTTTCCTGGGAGCCATTCGATTTTGGGTATCGCCGCTCGCAGGTGCGCTCAGCCCAGTCCACAGCCCGCCGTACGGCGGCTGAAGTCACACTCACGCGCTTGGGGGTCGCTACTGCGGTTACCGATGCTTCTCTGGCTGTTCTCGCTGATGAGCAGCGGGTAAAAGCCTCGCAGGCCGACGTGGACCGGAGAACGGTGTTTGCCAGATCCGTTCACGCGCTGGTTGATGCTCACTTAAGGCCTGGCGCCGATGCTTCCCGAGCGGATGCGGAGTTGGCCGCCGCCAAAACACAGCTCATTCTGGCTCAGGAAAACCTTCAGGTGGCCAGCGCTGCCTTAGCGGAAGTCCTGGGCATCGCCGGAGCTCACGTCGAAATCAAACCCGGCCCATTCCTCCAAATTCCTCCGGAAAATATCTGGCACGAGACCTCAGTTGCGAACCATCCGCAAGCGCTTGTGGAGCAGCGAAGGATTGAAGAGGTCCAGTCCAGAATCAACGTGCTCAATCATTCGTATTACCCTCATTTCACGCTGGAAGGGCTGACCTCAGCACGTGGCAGCGGAGAGGATTCAAAAGGATTCGTTGCTCCGGGTTTGAACGGTTTGGGGGCGGACGTTCATAATTGGGAGGCTGGCCTCACCGTATCACTTCCGCTGCTTGACTTTATCTCCATTCACGAGCGCCGACGCATTGAGCTTGCCAATCGCCGCCGCGAGCAGGCGCTTTACGAGCAGACGATTCAGAACCTTTCCGGACAGTTGGAGCGGGCGAAGGCCACCATCGAGGGCGCCCGCCGCGTGGCGCAGAATACGCCTATTGAATTGCAGGCTTCACGCGATAGCGAGGCGCAGGCCCGCGCGCGCTTCCAAGCCGGCGTGGGAACCATCGTCGATGTCGCCGAAGCCCAGCGGCTACTGGTACAGGCGGAAATCGACGATTCGCTTGCCCGTCTGAGCATCTGGCGCGCGCTGGCTGATCTCGCCGCCGCGGAAGGCGATATCCGCCCCTTCCTGGATCTGGCAAACAGCCTGGCAACAGGAGCCCCCTGATTTATGTGGTTAGTTCATGCAGCCTTAAGACGTCCCATTACGGTGATGGTCTCGATCATCGGCATTGCTCTGTGCTCGGTGCTCGCGCTCACACGCATGCCGATTGATATTTTCCCCAACCTCAATCTGCCGGTCATCTATGTGGCGCAGCCTTACGGCGGCATGAGCCCCGCTCAAATGGAGGGGTATCTGACGTACTACTACGAGTACAACTTCCTCTATATTGCGGGGCTGGAAAGCATTGAATCAAAGTCCGTGGAAAACTTTGCCCTGCTCAAGCTCTCTTTTCTGCCGGGGACAGATATGAACCAGGCGCTGTCTCAGACAATTGCCTACATCGAACGTGCGCATGCTTACATGCCCGCCGGAACCGTTCCTCCCTTTGTGCTGCGGTTTGATGCCGGCAGCGTTCCGGTGGGCTTTCTCGTCTTTTCGAGCAAGACTCACAGCGTGGACGAACTTCAGGATCTGGCGCTCAACCGCGTCCGACCGCTTTTCACAACGCTGCCCGGCGTTTCTTCGCCCGCAACCTTTGGAGGAAGCTCGCGCACCATCGTGATCCACGTCAACCGGGAGAAGCTGAACAGCTACCGCATGTCAACGGGCGAGGTTGTGAAAGCCTTGCTTTCCGGAAACGTCATCGCTCCGGCTGGCGATGTGCGCACTGGTAATCTGGACCGGATCACACCGATGAACTCCGTGGTCACCAATATTCAGGACCTGGCCGACCTGCCCATTCGCACCGGCGCCGGCCCTACGGTCTTCATGCGCGATATCGGCTGGGTGGAGGATGGCAGCGACATCACCCTGGGCTATGCTCTGGTCAATGGCCGCCGCACGGTCTATCTTCCGGTCACGAAGCGAGCTGATGCCTCGACGCTCGACGTTGTCAACTCAGTCAAATCCAGTATGGACCGCTTCAGGAACGTGCTTCCTTCCGATATCCAGGTCAGTTACGAATTTGACCAGTCCGGCCGGGTTAGGAATTCGCTGGCCTCCCTCATCCGGGAAGGAATTTTGGGGGCGCTGCTCACCGGCCTGATGGTGTTTCTATTTCTGCGTGAATGGCGCAGTTCGTTCATCGTGATTGCTTCCATTCCCTTCGCCTTGCTGACCGCCGTCGTCGCACTCTGGTTTACTCATCAGACCATCAACATCATGACGTTGGGTGGGTTGGCGCTCGCTGTGGGCATTCTGGTGGATGAGGGCACGGTGGAAATCGAGAATATTCATCGCAATCTTCAGGAAACCGACGAAGTGGCTCACGCGGTGTTGAAAGCGACCCGGCAGACCATTATTCCGCGTTTCCTTTCCATGCTTGCCATTCTGGCCGTGTTTGTTCCTTCGTTCCTGATGGTGGGCGTCACGCGGGCGCTGTTTGTGCCTCTATCGCTTGCTGTCGGTTTTGCGATGATCGCATCTTACGTGCTCTCCAGCACGTTCGTGCCCGTCCTGTATATCTGGTTCAACAAGCGGCTTCATCGGAGCGAGGAAGAAAGCAGCGGCCGCTCAAAGTTTGATCACTTCCGCGATCGCTATGGAAACTTCGTCCAAAAGTTGCTGAAAAGACGTCGGATTCTGGCTGGAGCTTATCTGACCGTTACAATTCTTACTATTCTCCTGTTGGCGCCGCAGCTTGGCCGGGAAATCTTCCCCCATGTTCCCGAAAACCAGTTTCAGCTCCGAATGCGCGCCCCCACTGGCACTCGAATCGAAGTGACGGAACAAATAGCCCTCAAAGCCCTGGATGAAATCAAACGGCTTGCAGGACCCGAGAATGTGGAAATCAGTATCGGTTACGTCGGCACTTATGCACCCAGCTATCCCATTAATCTCATTTATCTCTGGACGAGTGGGCCTCACGAAGCCATCCTCCGCATCCAATTGAAACCCAGCGCCCATCTTCACGTCACCGCGTTGGAAGAACAGTTGCGGCCGGTGCTGGCGCGCGACTTTCCCGGCACCGCGTTCACCTTTGAGTCGGGCGACATCGTGAGCCAGATTATGGATTTCGGTTCGCCCACGCCCATTGAAGTTGCCATCCACGGTCCCCATATGGCCACCAATCATGCCTATGCGGAAAAGATTCGCGCGCAGTTGGCGAAAAACGAATACCTGCGCGACCTTCATTATGGACAACCTCTTGACTACCCCAGTCTCAATGTGGACATTGACCGCGTTCGGGCAGGCCAGCTCGGTCTCACTGTTCAACAGATTGCGCAATCGCTCGAAACTGCGACCTGGTCCAGCCGGTTCGTTTCCCGGAATTTCTGGCAGGATCCTGAAACCGGAATCGGTTACCAGGTCCAGGTGGAAGTTCCGCAGTCGGAAATGAAGTCCCTGGACGACGTGGCCGACATTCCGTTGATGCAGGGCGGACCGTCGAACCACCCCAATCTGGGGGATGTGGCGCATCTTTCCTACGGGAACGTCGTGGGAGAATTCGATCGCTTCGATATGGCGCGCATGATCTCTTTAACCGCCAATGTGGAGGGCGAAGACCTCGGCCGGGCGGCTAATCAGGTGGATGCAGCCATTAAAGCTGCGGGCCCACCACCCCACGGAGTCGAAGTGCATGTGCGCGGCCAGGTTGCTCCAATGCGCCAGACGTTCCACTACCTGGGCTTGGGCTTGACGTTTGCCATTGTGGCCATCTTCCTGTTACTTGCGGCGAACTACCAATCCATGCGCCTTGCTTTCATGACAATCTCGACAATGCCAGCGGTGGTTTGTGGGGTTGTTATTGCGTTGCTCCTGACCGGAACGACGCTGAACCTGCAATCATTCATGGGTGCCATCATGGCTCTGGGGGTCTCGGTGGCCAATTCCATTCTATTGGTCACTTTCGCGGAGGAGCATCGCCGCGAAACGCGAAGCTCAGCTACCGAAGCGGCCATCTACGGTGGCAGAACCCGCCTGCGACCGATTCTGATGACCAGTCTGGCGATGATCGCCGGGATGGTTCCCATGGCATTGGCGCTGGGCGAAGGCGGCCACCAGACAGCGCCCCTGGGCCGTGCGGTGATTGGCGGATTAATGGCTTCAACCTTGGCGACGCTTCTGATCCTGCCGGCGATTTTCTCGCTGGCGCAGGAAAATGCGAGTGCGGAATCAGCCTCGCTGGACCCTTCGGACCCCCATAGCCCTTACGCGACCGCAGGTTAACATCACGGATTTGCAGAACTTTGCGGTCATACAAGGAGACTCAATGATGAGACATTCAGCGCTTCCAAAATTGAAATTGGGCGGGAACTGCTGGCCGGAATTCCTGGCTGTATTCACCGTGGGCCTTGCGCTCATGATCAGCGGGTGCAATCCCACTGGGGGCACAAAAGTCTCGGCTGCGAACACCACTACCAAGCCGGACGCGACGGCCATCCCTTCGGTCGATACAGTGAAGGTGGTGTTTCGGCAATTGAATATGACAATTCCCTTGCCGGGTGAGTTGCAACCCTACCAGGAAGTGCGAATTTTCCCGAAGGTGACTGGCTTTGTTCAATGGATTGGCGTAGATCGCGGCTCACGTGTGAAACGTGGGCAGCTTCTGGCGCGGCTTGTGGCGCCCGAACTCGTCGCGCAGAAAGCGGAAGCGCAGGCGAAGTTGCAAAGCGCTGAAAACCGACGCATCGAAGCTGAAGCCAAACTCGCGGCGGATGAGAGCACTTACCAGAGGCTGAAGGTCGCCGCCGAAACGCCGGGGGTGATCTCCGATAACGAGCTTGAAGTCGCCCAGAAAACTGCGGAGGCCGATCGCGCACGGGTAGTGGCGCTCCGTAACACCGCCGAGGCCGCCAGGGCCACGCTCAAATCCGTCGAGGAAATGGAAAGTTATCTTCTGATTACGGCACCTTTCGACGGGGTCATCACCAAGCGCAATGTCCATCCCGGCGCGCTCGTGGGCCCCTCGGGAGGGCCAGGTTCGCAATCGTCGATGGTTCGCATCGAAGAAGTGTCTCATCTGAGACTTGTAGTCGCCGTGCCCGAAGCCTACGTGGCGGGTGTCGAAAAGGGCGCTAGAGTGAGCTTTACCGTTCCGGCATTTCCCGGCCGAACTTTCACGGGCACCGTGGCTCGCCTTGCTGAATCGATGGACGTCAACACTCGAACCATGCCGGTGGAACTAGATGTATGGAATCCATCCTGGGAGCTTCATTCCGGGATGTTTCCGCAAGTTTCATGGCCTGTTCGGCGCCCCAAACCCTCTCTTTTTGTTCCGCAGACGGCTGTGGCCCGCACCATGGAAAGTAACTTTGCAATCCGCATTCGCGGCGGCAAGACCGAATGGGTGAACGTCAAAACCGGGGCAAGCTCAGGAAACCTCGTGGAAGTCTTTGGCGATCTCCGGCCCGGCGATGAAGTTGCATTGCGGGCCTCAGAAGAACTTCGGCCTGACACACAGGTTTCAACCCATCTGGTTTCCTTCAATTGACCGCCGATAGTGGCCTTTCCAATACAGTCGCGAGCTCATAGTGCTCACCGCTGCCTCGGCGGTCTGCGGCTTTCACAACCGGTCGTAACCCCGAAACGCGAACCGCAAACCCTGCGCTTCGCTCCACCCACTCGCCATGAATGAAGCAAAAGAAAAAGCGAGGAGGGAAATTTCCCCTTCTTGGCAATGGAGGGGTACGCTTGTCATCTATTTTATGCCTGAAGTGGGACGACTCCTCCGTTTTAAACTTGAGCTGAAAGATGGGATTGAATTGATCCAGAGCCTTCTGGACAGAGGAAGCGACGCGACGTCAGCGTGCGGTTTCAAGTTGCAGGCTCGATCCCAGCCCAAAGGAGCCAGTGTTTTTGACCCTCAGTGCCGCCCTGTTGAGATTTAACTGGCCTCAATCGACAATTTATTCATTGATCCAAAGTATGCTGCCGAAGTCCAGAAAGAGAGTGTCGTGTACGTTAACGCATATGAGAAGATATGGTCTTTTTGCGGACCTGTTAATGCAATACAACTGCCGTCTCATTTTTCTTATTCACATCCTCTTGCGATAGAATAAAGCCCGTGCACGCTTCGAGCCGGCATAGCGCGTTCACCGGGCCTATTGAGAACTCCAGCACGATGAACACAAAGCTACAGGAAAGAATTTTACCCCCTCAAATCACGAAAGACTCCCCGGTGCAGACCGATGAGACTGTAACGCGGGTAACAAAGATAAGAATTCGTGAGATTGCAAAACTTGCCAATGTTTCTATCGGTACAGTGGATCGAGCCTTGCATGGCCGCAAGGGAATCAGTGAACAAACCCGGCGCAATATCCTCGAAATCGCCAAGGATTTGGGCTACACGCCCAATCTTGCAGCTCGGGCTTTATCCGTGGGAGGTTCGGTCGTCCGCATTGGAGTATGCATCCCCCTGGAGATTCATTTTTTTTATGATCGTCTCCGAGCCGGAATATTGGCTGAGGCCGGCCGATTCGCACCGATAGGTGTTGAGGTTCTCTACCGCCCGGTGGAGCGCCTTGGTCAGGGGGAAAAATACGCCCTGGAGCAACTGCTAAAGGATGACATTCAGGCTCTCATTATTACTCCCGGTGATCCGCAGAGGCTTGCCCCACTGCTGGAAAAGGCGGAAAGAAAGAATATCCGTGTGATCTGCGTCGCTTCTGATGCCCCAAGAGCCGCACGGTCCTCAGTGGTTTGCGTGGACCCTCGGGTCAGTGGCAGCCTGGCGGCGGAATTGATGGGGCGATTTACTCCTTGCCGGTCACAGGTGGCTGTGATAACAGGCATGATGATGACGGAGGATCATCGGACGAAGGTCCATTTTTTCTCTCAGCAGTTCTCAAAATTCTGCCCCGGCGGGAAAGTGGTGAAGGTCCTGGAAGGACATGAAGATGAAGATGAAACCTTTCAGAAATGCTTCTCCCTGCTGCGCGACTGGAAAAAGCTGGGGGGGCTTTACGTCACAACCGCCAACTGTTTGCCGGTCTGTCGTGCGATAGGGGCGCGGGGCCTGAGTGGACGAGTCATCCTGATCACGACAGACCTCTTTGCGGAGATGGTTCCCTATTTTGAGAAGGGGACTATCGCGGCTTCCATTTATCAACGTCCTTACGTTCAGGGACAAACGGCGGTTCGCCTGGCGGTGGATCACATCCTTCGTGGGCGGCCAATCCCGGAAACTTCATATTTAAACCCGGCTATTGTAATGAAATCTAATCTTCACCTGTTTCCAGAATCCCAAAGTTTTCACCCTTCCAAAAGATAATCATCTCCTGGCGTGAGTCCCTGCTTTCCGCAAGTCTCAATTTCTTTTCAGCTTGAAAATATCCTTTCTCCACCTGCGCATTTGCAGGGCGATCCGAAAGGGCCTAAAAACCGCTTGACAATGTCTATGGTGTGTAATAGAAACGTTATCGTTAACGCACATTTGTGATCCGGGTGAAGATTCATCACAAAGATGTGAGGTATCCCTTGAAGTATGGGCGTACTGCCCTCCAGCAGAATGTTGTATGGTTCAGAGGCGCATCCACAAAGAAAAATGGTTCGCAAGAGGGCCCCTAGATGTTAAAGGGCTCTGTAATAGGCAAGCTCTGTGATTGGCCGTTTCTCCATAACAAACTAACGACATGCTCTGGGAGGTGAGAATTATGGAATCCAGGCGAAGGAATTTCTTGCTGAATCTCTTAATCCTTATAGCGCTTCTAGTCTTCCCCCTTGGAATATTCGGACAAACGAGTGGAA
>Ga0209168_10000528_pt1 | contig 35863 bp, 28 predicted proteins | sample Coa_R1_FD_187156 | JGI IMG/M metagenome (GOLD analysis project Ga0209168, IMG submission 187156) | Surface soil microbial communities from Centralia Pennsylvania, which are recovering from an underground coalmine fire - Coalmine... | ecosystem: Environmental > Terrestrial > Soil > Unclassified ...
TTTCCTTTTCCTGCCTCCATCGCTCTGGTCGCCGCCGGGGCCGGCATTGCCTCGCACACACTTTCGGGATACGGCGTGCTTATTGCCGCAATGCTCGCGTTGATCGTAGGGGACACATGGCAGTTCTGGCTCGGACGCTACACCGGCTGGGCTTTGCTTGGATTTCTTTGCCGGCTTTCCATGAACCCGGAGACCTGCATGCTGCGTTCGGCGGAATCTTTCTACAAGCGAGGAAAGGTCACTCTGGTCATTGCCAAGTTCATTCCCGGCGTGAACACCATGGCCGCCCCTCTGGCCGGCAGCATGAAAATGCCATTCAGTCAGTTCCTGCGTCTCGACGTAGCCGGGGCGCTCTTGTACACAGTCACTTACCTGGCAATCGGCTATCTGAGCCGCGACTTCCTTGCGGCCACGCTAAAAAGCATCTACGAAGCAGGCCGGGTGATGGAAGTTCTAATCATCATCGCTATAGCTATCTATGTCGGCTACCGCTTCCTGCAATTCCGAAAATATCGCGTGTACGACGTCGTGCCTCGCGTAAACGTGGGAGAGATTGCGGCGCGCATCGCGGCCGGGGAAGCCGATCGCATACAGATCGTCGACGTTCGCAGCCACGGCTATTACGACATCGGCGCTGAGCGGATTTTCGGCTCGATCCGCATCGAGCCCAACAATCTTGAAGAAGAAATCAAGAACCTCCCCAAGGACAAGGACATTTACCTGTACTGTACTTGAGCACGCGAGGCCACGAGCGCCCGGGTGGCGCATCTACTGCGGGAAAAAGGATTCAACACGTTCGTAATCGTCGGCGGACTCGCTGCCTGGCGTAAAGCCGGGGGACATCTGGAAGGTGTGCCCAAAGATGATCTGGTCAAGCTGCCAACCTTTAGCTAGCCTGCGCAGATTACGCGCCGAATTGCCGCAAATGATGATCGAGGTGCTTGTACATTCCTCGGCCCCATTCATAGGGAGTGAGAGTTCCAAAAAACGGATGAGGATAGCGAGTACACTTCGCCTCCCCTCCCTCATAAAACTGCCGCATTTTTAATTTCAGCTGCTCCCGTTCGCGCGCGAAATCCCGCTGATCCGAAATCACCAACTCCTTTGCAGTCGGATTGCCTTTGGAAAATGGTTTTTCGCTGCTGTAGATCGGCCTGACAAGTGGGCCGAGGAACCTGCCGATGAAAATACGCGGAAGGTTTGATTTTCCCGACGCCATGTCCAGGGCAGCCGAGCAATGCGCCATCATCTGCGCCACATCCATCTTCCCCCATTGGCGTTGAGCCACTGGTTGCAACTTGTCGATGCGCGAAAACAGCTCGTCGACTGCCTCTCGTTCGAACAGGTTCTTCATATTTTTTGGTTCAACTTGGAGAGATCTCTCGATCGCAGAAAATCATAGCACTAGTGCAATTTCCAGAGCCATGCCGCTACCAGAGTACAATTGGGACGCTTTTCGCCTCGATGACTCCCCCCACTACTCCCGAGGAAAATGCTTTGTCCGCTGAGGCCCCTCAGGCAACATCCCACGTAACCGAGGCCAGGATGAACTGGGTTCTCTTCCTGGTTGGCCTTTCGGTTCTGATCAACTACATCGATCGCAGCAATCTGTCGATTGCGGCGCCGCTAATCAAGGACGAGTTGGGGATTTCGGGGGCACAACTCGGTTCGTTGCTTTCTGCATTTTTCTACACTTATGCTCTGCTGCAGATTCCTGCAGGCTGGCTCGTGGACCGCTTTGATGTGAAGTGGGTATTCGCGACGGGATTCATTGTCTGGTCCGCGGCCACCGCGGTTACAGGTTTGTTGCACGGATTTATCGCCTTGTTGACGATCCGCGTAGTTCTTGGCATTGGAGAATCTGTCGCGTTTCCTGCATACGGCAAGATCATTGGCGGTCACTTCCCCGAGAGACAGCGCGGATTCGCCAACTCGATCGTAATTGCAGGTCTGGCATTGGGGCCGGCGACAGGCATGCTGATAGGTGGAAACGCCGTGGCACGCTTCGGATGGCGGCCGTTTTTCCTGGTTCTCGGTTTGGTGGGCCTGCTGTGGCTGGTGCCGTGGGCGGTATGGATGCCGCCTAGAACTGTCGGCCGCATTCACTCGGAGAAAACGAAGCTTGGGGTATTGGCCATATTGCATCAGCGATCTGCGTGGGGCACGTGCCTGTGCCAGTTCAGTTTCAACTACGCTTCATATTTTCTGGTGACGTGGCTGCCGTTTTATCTGACGCGTGAGCGGCATCTCTCGATGTCTCAGATGGCGAAAGTCGGAGGGCTGATCTATCTCCTTTTTGCGGCTTCAGCTGCCTGCTTTGGGAAGATGTCGGACCGCTGGATTACCGCCGGGAGTTCTCCCACAATCGTTCGCAAATCGCTGGCCACCGTCGGGAATATCGGCATGGGCACATTTCTGGCTGTTTCGAGCGTCGCTCCGGATGCGGTGTTTCTAGGAACACTGGCATTAGCAGGGATATTCATGGGAATGTCGTCGTGCAACATATGGGCGATGACGCAGACGCTGGCTGGGCGAGAGATGGTTGGGCGCTGGACTGGGGTGCAGAATTTCGTGGGGAACTTTGCGGGTGCAGTGGCACCCTGGCTGACGGGATTTCTTCTTGACAGCACCGGGCACTTCTACTGGGCATTCTTTATTACGACGGCCGTCGTTTGGGCAGGCGCAGTTAGCTGGATATTCGTCGTCGGCCCGATCAAACCCGTGGACTGGACCCCGCGAGTAAGCATCCCGTAATACACTGCTCTCATGCCGCGAGAAATCGAAATCAAATTTCGTGTTGAGAGTTTGCGCAGCCTCACGCGCAAGCTACGCGCTGCAGGATTTCGCCTGGAAACTCCGCAAACCCACGAGATGAACACGCTCTATGACCTGCCCGGCCAGGTTCTGCGGAATCGCAAAGAACTCTTGCGATTGCGAGAGTACGGCAAATCCTGGAAGCTAACGCATAAAAGCGGAGGCAAACTCGGCCGGCACAGTAGCCGTCAAGAACTGGAAACCGGCGTCGGAGACGGGAAAAAAATGGACTCTATCCTGCGCGCCTTGGGATATTCGCCATCATTCCGCTACGAAAAGTTTCGCGCCGAGTGGACGGACGGCAAGGGTCAGGTCGTGGTCGATGAGACTCCGATTGGCGATTTCTGTGAGATCGAGGGCCCCCCGCGCTGGATCGATGCAACCGCGAGGAAATTAGGAGTTAAGCACGAAGATTACATCATGAAGAATTATGCGACCTTGTTCGCGGAATGGAAGCAGGAGCACAAGAGTCCCGCAACAGAGATGACATTCCGGGCAGTGAAGCGCTAATTGTTCCATGTATTGTCATCCTGAGTCCGGCGAAAGCCGGATGAGGGACCTTACGACGGACGATGCCGTGATGCACCTGACGAGAACGAAGCTGGCATTCGCCGCGTGATGGTCCTCATTCACAACGATGACGCGATAGGCCGTCGTAAGGTCCCTCCGACCGCTGCTGCCTCGTCAGGATGACAGGGTTTAGGAGTGATGCCCCTGCGATTGGCCGAATTAAGATCCAAGAATGCCGATGGAAGACTTCATGCAGTTTCTGATTCGCAGTGGGATGGGAGATCGCTCTGACTTCGTTGGCTGCACACAAGCAGAGGTCGCCACTCTGGAATCTCGTTATAGAGTCCGTCTGCCTTCTTCTTACCGGGAGTTCTTGCTCCTGATGGGATGCAAGGCTGGACGCTTCTTGGTAGGGACCGACTGTCTTTACGGTCAACTGATGGAACTCGACCTGCCAAAGGCTCGACTGGACCAGCTGCTTGGACTTCAGTTTGACTGGAACCTCCCCGAGGACGCATTCATCTTCTCGAGCCACCAAGGCTATATCTTCCACTGTTTTCGGACCGGAGAGGGAGACGATCCGCCAGTGTATGGTTTCGCCGAACACGAGCCCAAATTGCGACGAAGCGCTGAGACCTTCTCCGGGTTCTTGTGGAATTGCGCGTCGGATCAGCTTTCGGTCGCGAAAAAAGAGTAGAGTGACGGGCCCTGAAAACCATAAACTCCACCCTGTCGTCAAAAACCGCGATTAAGGATGGGGTACCGATTCGATGTCTTCTAGGCCCCGTGGCACTTCTTGTATTTCTTGCCCGATCCGCAGGGGCATGGGTCATTGCGACCCACCTTGTCCTGACCACGAACAACTTGCTGAACCTGCTGCGTCTCGCCGCCACCGGCCATGCGGGCCTGCTCCAACTCGCGCCGCTTGCGGCGCATAAAGGCCTCTTCCAGTTCGTCGGCCGAGGTCGAAACCATCCGGTGCGGACGTCGTCCGTTCCCGTCGCCATCATGGGCCGGAACACCAGCGTCGGCTTGCTGCACAGGCTGCTGAGGTTCAGAGGGACGCTCCAGGATCTGCATCAAGTAGAGATACCGGACCGTATCTTCCTGGAAGCGCTGCATCATCGCTTCGAACATGTCGAAGGATTCTTTCTTGTATTCGACAAGAGGATCATGCTGGCCATATCCGCGTAGGCCAATTCCCTCTTTCAGATGATCCATGCTGAGCAGATGGTCTTTCCATTGCTGGTCGATTACGCTCAGCATGATCATGCGCTCGTGATGGCGCATTGCGGCCGGACCGATGAGTTTCTCTTTTGCGTCGTAACGCTCTTTCAGTTTTTCGAAGATCGCGTCGCCGAGTTCGCCGCGATTCAGCGTCTCGGTTTTCACGCCCTCGGCGATAAAATCGACGCCAAAACGCGTAAAGATGGCATCCTTCAGGCCCTTAATATTCCAGTCATCGGCGTGCGCCTTCGGCGGACAGTACTCTTCTAATTGCTCCGCGAGAATGGCCGAGACGTAATCCTCGAGGATCAGGTCCTTCTGATCCGTGCCTTCCAGCAAACGCCGACGCAATCCATAGACGGCTTCACGCTGCTTATTCATCACGTCGTCGTATTCGAGCAGGTGTTTGCGCGACTCGAAGTGCTGGGCTTCCACGGTCTTCTGGGCAGTCTCGATGCGGCGGGTGATCATCTTCGATTCGATGGGGACGCCTTCCTCCATGCCAAGTCGCTGCAGCAGGGTCGAGACCCATTCCTTGGCGAAGATGCGCATCAGGTCATCTTCAAGAGCGAGATAGAAACGCGAGGAGCCGGGATCGCCCTGGCGGCCGGCGCGTCCACGAAGCTGGTTATCGATTCGGCGGGACTCGTGGCGTTCCGTACCTAAAATATGCAGGCCGCCGACAGAGATCACTTCGTCGTGTTCTTTGTCCGTCTGTATTTTGTAGCGGTGAAACGCTTCAGTCCACTTGTCGGTCGGAACGATGTATTCGTTTCCGTTGTAATAGAAGATTGAAGTCTCGCCATCTTCCTGCGGACCTTCGATCTTCCCCTGCGCCACGCGCAGTTGCTGTGCAATTCCCTTCTTGACCATCTCCTGCTTGGCCATAAATTCGGGATTGCCGCCCAGCAGAATGTCGGTACCGCGCCCGGCCATGTTGGTGGCAATCGTGACCATGCCCTTGCGTCCGGCTTGCGCAACGATCTCCGCCTCGCGCTCGTGGAACTTGGCATTCAACACAACGTGTTTGAGACCTTTCTTCTTCAGCAGATCCGAGAGTCGCTCTGACTTTTCGACAGACGTGGTGCCGACCAGCACGGGCTGGCCTTTCTCTGCTAATTTCTGAATCTCGTCCGCGGCGGCGAAGTACTTTTCTTTTTCGGTGCGGTACACAATATCCGGATTCTCGACACGCCGCATGTCCTTGTTGGTAGGAATCACCACAACTTCAAGCTTATAAATCTTTTCGAATTCTTCGGCTTCCGTCTCCGCCGTACCGGTCATGCCGGCAAGCTTTTTGAACATGCGGAAGTAGTTCTGGAAGGTGATGGTCGCGAGCGTCTGATTCTCGCGTTCGATCTTGACGTTCTCTTTGGCCTCAATGGCCTGGTGCAGACCGTCGGACCATCGCCGTCCCGGCATCATGCGGCCAGTGAACTCGTCGACGATGATGACTTCGCCATCTTTCACGACGTATTCCACATCTTTGCGATAAAGGGCGTGCGCTTTGATTCCGGTCTCAACGTGGTGCTTGAGAGGCCAGTTCTCCGGATCGGCGATATTTCCAATCCCGAGAAGCTGCTCAACTTTCTCCCAGCCTTCGTCGCTGACGGTAATATTGCGATGCTTTTCGTCGACAACGTAGTCCCCGGTATATGTCGGCGCTTCGCCGGGAGGTCCCTCGATCGTTTCGCCCTTCTCCAGCTTCGGGATGATCCGGTTGACCTTGTAGTACTTGTCCGTCGACTCTTCACTCGCGCCAGAAATGATCAGCGGCGTACGAGCCTCGTCAATCAGGATGGAGTCGACTTCGTCAACGATAGCGAAGTTGTGCCCGCGCTGCACGCAATCCTTGATGTCGAACTTCATGTTGTCGCGCAGGTAGTCAAAGCCGAACTCGTTGTTGGTTCCGTAAGTCACATCGGCGGCGTACGCTGCGCGGCGCTCCTCGTCATCCAGGTCGTGAACGATGACTCCAACGGTCAGCCCGAGGAAGCGATACAGTTTGCCCATCCACTCGGAGTCGCGTTTAGCCAGGTAATCATTCACCGTGACCACGTGTACGCCTCGTCCGCTGAGCGCGTTCAAATAGACCGGGAGGGTAGCGACCAGCGTTTTGCCTTCGCCGGTCTTCATTTCCGAAATCTTGCCGTCATGCAGCACCATGCCGCCGATGAGCTGCACATCAAAGTGCCGCATGTTGAGCACCCGGCGTCCGGCTTCGCGAACCACGGCGAAGGCCTCGGGCAGAATCTCGTAGAGAACTTCCTGAATGGCGTCGTACTCTTCTTTTTCGAACCGCTTCTGCTGGTCGAAGTCGGATTCTTCCTCGCCCTCAGCTTCCGCCGGCGCTGCGATGGCGCTTTTCGTGAGGCGGCTCAGCCGTTCCTGAATGCGCTTCCGGAATTCGTCGGTCTTGGCACGCAACTCCGCGTCGGAGAGCTTCTCGATCTGTGGCTCAAGGGCGTTAATCGCCTGGACGTTCGGCATTAGCGCCTTGATGACGCGCTCGTTCTTCGTCCCGAAAACCTTGCCTAGCAGCTGGTTAATCAAACTGGAAGTCCTTCAGTGGGCAGAGTACGCCCGGATACTCTCTTTAGAAGCCTAGCATATTAGATGCAGCAGCAGGTTCTCAGGAATGCGGGCTGCCACCTCAGTATAATAGCGTTGAACTTGCCGGAGGCCCTATGACCCGACGCCTCTATCCACTGATGCTTGCAGCCCTTCTGTTGACCGTCCCTGCAACCGCCAAAGACAAGAAGAAGAGCCAGATCTCAGACCTCATTTTGCGGGCGCAAACCGTCCACGTGGTGATCGATCCCTACGCCGGCGAACCGCTGGATCAACCTGCCGCCAACGCAACAGCCCGCGATAACGTCGAGAAGGCGCTGACGGAGTGGGGCCGCTACCGGGTCGTGATGGATGGCGAGGAATCAGACCTGGTGATCGTGATCCACACCGGGGATGACCGAATGTCGCGTCCCACGATGAAGGGTGGTCCAATCGACCAGCGACCGGGCGTAGGACAGTCCACCGATAGCACGATTCGTATTGGTGGGCAGCGCGGACAGCCACCCATGAACGATCCGAGCATGGACCCACAGACTCCACAGAATCAGGGCCCGCACGTGAGCAATGAAGTCGGCCCGCGTACGGACTCGTTCCTGGTGTATCAGGGACGCACTTGGGGAGGGAGCGGTGGTGCGCAGGATTCACCTGCTCTCTGGCGCTACGAAGTCAAGAATTGCCTCAATGCGCCAGATGTGAAAGCGGTCGAGGAGTTCCGCAAGGCAATCGCCGACGCGGAGAAGCCAAGCGTTCCCAAGAAGCCCTAAGCCGCATGGCTCGCGGGCGAAACAGCTGGTTACCTGGGAACACTGCGTCTTCCTGCCCTTTTCCTGTAATATTCCCCTCGACCCATGTCGACTTTCTATGATCGCTTTGTCGAATGCGCGGAACGCTGGCCTAACAATGTCGCACTCGAACTGCAGCGCCACGATCACCTCGAAAGCTGTACTTACGGCGAACTCCATCACTGGTCTGAATCCATTGGCCGATGGATCACCGAGAATCACTTTGCGCCCGGATCCCGCCTCGCCCTTTTAGCCGATAACCATCCTCGATGGGTGGCGGCTTATCTTGGCATCATCGCGTCCGGCTGCGTTGTCGTGCCTCTGGACACTGCCCTGCACGCCGATCAGGTCACCAAACTTCTGAAAGACAGTGGCGCCTCTGCGATCTTCTGCGACGCGAAGCATGTTGCTAACGTAAGTCCCGCTGCGAACGTACTTAAGGTCGGAATGATCCTGATGGACCCGGATCGCGCCGCTGGGCAGTCCGCCAAGCAGGAGTGGCTCGCGAACTTGCCCGCGATTTTCGAAGCTGGCCCCGGCAATTTCAAAGCGGTCGCTTCCAAGACGGACGATCTCGCTTCTCTGCTGTACACCTCCGGAACGACCGCCGACCCCAAGGGCGTGATGCTGACCCACGGGAATTTCCTTGGCGAGGTCGATGCCGTCTTCAACTGGGTCGACATCGGTCCGAAGGACGCTCTGCTCGGCGTGCTGCCGCTATTTCATGTTTTGGCCCTGATGGCGAACCTTTTGCTGCCGCTCGTCAAAGGTTCTCGCGTTGTGTACCTCGAAACCCTGAACACCAGCGAGTTGCTCAAGGCCTTGAACGAGCGAAATATCACGGCATTCGCCGTCGTCCCGCAATTTTTCTATTTGATTCACGAGCGTATCTTTGACGAAATCAAGAAACGCGGCCCCCTGACGCAGAAAATCTTTGGTGCCATGATTGCGCTGAATCGCGGGCTGCGCAAAGTGGGGATGAACGCCGGCCCGATTCTCTTCAAGAAGATTCATACAACGCTTGGTCCAAAGATGCGCTACCTCGCCACCGGTGGATCGCGATTCGATCCCGCGATCCAAAAAGACTTTCATGATCTCGGTATCGACGTGATGCAGGCTCTGGGCCTCACCGAGACTGCCGCTGCGATCTACGTCAACCGGCCAAACGACATTGTGATCGGGTCGTGCGGGAAGGCAATGAAGGGTGTCGAAGGCAAAATCGTCGATCCTCAGCCCCAGGAAGAAGGTGGGACGGCCGTCGGCGAATTAGCGGTGCGAGGCCCAATGGTCATGAAGGGTTACTGGAACCGGCCTGATGCGACTGCCGCGGCGCTGCACGATGGCTGGCTCTACACCGGTGATCTCGGCTATTTCGATTCTCACGGGAACCTGTTTCTCACTGGACGCAAGAAGGAAGTCATCGTCCTCAGCAATGGCAAGAACGTCTATCCCGAAGAGATCGAAGCGCATTACCTGAAATCGCCGGTCATCAAAGAGATGGCGGTCATGGGCCTTGAAGGCAGGTCCGGCGAAGATCGCGATCGCCTTCATGCAGTGATCGTCCCGAATTTCGACGAACTGCGAAAACGCAAGATCGTGAATGCCAAAGAAGTCATCCGCTACGACATCGAGAGCTTGTCGACGAAGATCGCATCCACCAAGCGTGTCAGTAGCTATGAAATCTGGCAGGACGATCTTCCGCGCACCTCGACGCGCAAGATCAAACGTTTCGAAGTCGAGAAGCGGGTCCGTGCGAATCAGGCAAACAAAGTCTCGGACGACTCTGAACTGCCTGCCGAAAAGCCTCTCACTCCAGAGGAGACCGAGTGGCTCGAACGGCCGGACGTGCAGAGAGCGATAAAGATTATTCGTGAATCCTCGCGGTCCGCTCCTGAAAATCTAACGCCGTCGTTGAACCTGGAACTCGATCTGGGACTCGACTCGATGCAGCGTGTCGAAGTGCTCAGCCGGCTTGAGGACGAACTCGGCGGCGATGTCCAAGAGTCCCAACTTGCGGAAATCTACACGCTTCGAGATCTGATCGATGCGGTGCTCCAGAGTGCTGCAACCGGAGCTGGGGGCCCGGGAACACGCCCCGCATTCGCCGGCTGGAAGGCTATCCTCTCTGAAGATCCAGACGATCCTGAAGTCCTGGCCCTGGCTCATCCCGGTTGGTGGAACGATACTTTCTGGTTCCTCGTCACACGCGTTTTTCAACTGATCGCGCTCGATCGGTTTGACCTGAAAGTCAGCGGTCTCGAAAAACTGCCGAAGCGTGGCCCGTTCATCCTGTCTTCCAATCACGAAAGCTATCTCGACCCAGTCATCCTTGCCAGCGTTATGCCAGCCGAAATCTTCTACAACTTGTTCGCCGTGGGCACTAGCGATATTTTTGGCAAGGGCTTCATGCGAAAGCTGGCGCGCTCGATCAAAGTAGTGGTTGTCGATCCTGACGCGAATCTCGTTCCCGCGATGCGCGCCGGAGCCTTTGGTTTGCGGAATGGAGTCTCGCTCATCCTGTATCCGGAGGGCGAACGCTCCATCGATGGAACTCCAAAGATTTTCAAGAAGGGCGCGGCGATTCTTTCCATCCACCTGCAGGTCCCGATTGTCCCGGTAGCGATCGAAGGATTCTTTGAGGCTTGGCCGCGTAACACGGCCTTCCAGGGATTCAAACCATTGAAGATGGTTTTCGGAGATCCCATCCTGCCTCCGCCAGAATCAGAAGCCTCGGAGCAGGCATATGAGAAATTGACGGCAGACTTGAAGGCCCGCGTGATGGAAATGTGGGAAGGTCTAAGAACAAAAAGCTAAGGAGCGGGTCAGTCCAGAGCTCGCTCCAGCGTTTCCCGGGGTCAATAGACCTTCGATCAACGTACGGTAACGCCGGTTTACAACAATTACGACCGTAAGCTAGGAGACTGCACACGGCGGTGTCTAATGGAGTACGGGCGAAGGAAACGCTGTGGGTATGCTCAGGAGTCGACTGGTCTCGCGTAGGGCCAAGCGCACATGTCTCTGGTTCTTCGCGGTCATTCTCACCGCTGCCATCGCATTGCGCGTTGAGGCTGCAATCTATGCAAGGCGGATCGTTTCTGTCGTGACCGCGCTATCCACTTTGCGGGTTGGGGAAACCTCTAAGGCCGACACACTGCGAAGAATACCAGCTTTACGTCCGTCCAAATCGGGACCTTACGGTGCACCCGTCTGTGATGCCGACGAGTGTTTTTCGGCCTTCATAGCAAATGGCATGCCAGGGCGAATACTCTTGAGAATCTGGAGAACTGGAAGCGATTCGCTCTCGCCCGTTTTGCGGTGGTGGGGCTTTCGGTTTGAAAACCTAGATGTGTACGTAAACTTCAAGTCCGGGAAGGTCTCGGGATTCAGTTATCTTTTGTGGGTATCAGCGCCCGGCATACCGAAAGGCGTTCCTCCTCCACCACGGGACGGAGAAGCCGGGATGGTGACGATTGGAGTGTCATCTCAAAGGGCGATCACTGGTGGAGAACCCAAGGGGACAGTCGAAACCCGTCCACGATACCGGATCATCCCGGCCCGGGCCGCGACGTCACAGAGCATCGGAATTGCGCTAACTCCTGAAGCCTCTGACGAAATAGTTCGCCGGGCCTTCGATTTGCGGCTCGACTGCATCTGGAGTTTTGGGGGCTGCCGCCGTTGGAGCCAGCTTTTGCCCTCTGTCGAACCACTGACGCGAAATTGACCTGCGCAACATCCTCCACAACACTCATTGATACGTCCGCACGTCTTGGCGGAATCCATGGATTCTAGATTCTCTAGGCGCCGGCGGCGTTTGAGGATTCGCCAAAGGCCTGGCTGAAGCCGTTCACGACGAGCGAATCATATCGACTCCCTGCTCGCTTGACGACTTCTTGCGCAGCCTGTGATGGAGATAACTTCGTTCCTCTCTGACCGCTGGTGAGCGCTTCATACTCTTCCGCGATGGCAAGCACCTGCACTTCGAGCTGAGCATCTTCGATCTTGCCACCCTCTTGCCGCAACTGGCGCTCGGTCAGAAAAATCGGAATCGCGTTTCGTAGCGAACTGCCGCTCGCCCCTGCTTTCGAACTGATCTTGCTCTGGCTTTTCCTTCCCTGTCGCAGGTCTTCCTGCGAGACTTGGGCAGCTTTGATGAGAACTTCGTTGCTGATTCCGAGGTCTTTCATGTTGAACAGAAGGGCCGCTGTGCGAATATCTTCCAGGCTTCTCGGGTCGAGGCCGACTGCTTCCGCAATCTTGGTGGCGCACATGGAAATGCGATAGGCATGGGTTTCGCTGTACTTCTGGTTCGCGAGAAAATTCTGAAGGATCACCAGCATCCCGTCGTAGCCCGCTTCCATCTCGCGCAAAGACTTCTGATTCTTTTCGTAGAGCGTCCCGGTCGCGTACCCGGCCACCATCAGGATTCCGCCCCAAACCGTGAGGTCGAACCATATTCCCAGAGGCACTTCGACATGCCGACGGAACATTGTTGGATTGATGAAGACCAGCAGCACGACCAGAACGATGCTGGCAACGGCGGTGAGCGTCGCGTGCCGACGGCCGAAGTGATAAGCGGAATACAACGTTGGCAGGAAGTAGAAAACAAGAGCCATTCGCTGCGATGCGACCAGGAAATTCAACATCGCAGCAATCACTACCAGGAACAACAGTAGCCAGAGTTCCGGATTGATCTTTCTCAAAGCGCCTCCACGGGGGGTAGAGGACTCATTCCCGAAACTCCACGACTTGCGAGTTCCAGTCCCAAGCTTGCCCGTTCTAATATTTTCGGTGAGTAGCGAACCTGCCCCAAATTACATAGGTAACCAATTGGTCCGGTACTTGCGCAGTTTCGAACTCCACCTCCTCTCCGACGTCATCCCGAAGGTCCGCGTTTTCACCAGCGGGCCAAGGGATCTCCCTCGCAGGCGTTCCGTCAGAGACGGACTCACAACTCAAGGTTAACCAGCGGCAGGGATTGCATTATTTCGCCCGCGGATGCGTCTGATCGTAGACCTGCAGCACATGCTTGGTGGAAAGCTGCGTGTAGCGCTGAGTGGTCGCAAGGCGCTCGTGACCCAACAATTCCTGGATAGCCCGCAGATCCGCCCCCTCTTCCAGCATGTGCGTCCCGAAGGCATGGCGCAGTGTGTGCGGGTGAACATCCGGCGAAAGACCTTTCGACACTGCAATTTTCTTGATGATCCGGCCGACACTGCGCGTCGTCAGGCGCCCGCCGCGCTGATTGATTAGCAACGCGGATGAACTTTTGCAGGAATCGGCCAACACCATCTGGCGGGCGGGAAGATAAGCCGCCAGCGCAACTTTCGCCGTTTCGCCAAACGGGACATAGCGTTCCTTCTTCCCTTTTCCGCGAATGAGAATCGCTTCCATGCTTAGCCGTATGTCGTCGAGGTTAATCCCGGTTAACTCGGAGTTGCGGATTCCACATCCGTAGAGCAACTCAAGCATGAGCCGGTCGCGCTCGGGAAATGCGGCAGTCTCGGGCATTTGGCCATCGAGCACTGAATTCATTTCCTCGATCGTTGGGACGCGTGGCAGCTTTTTCGGAAGCTTGGGAGTGGCGACCAGCTTGGCGGGATTCTGCTCGACGACACCCTCCCGCGCCAGCCAGCGATACAGAGACCGAACCGCCGCCAGTGAACGCGCAACCGATGTTTTGCTCAAACCTTTTTCATAGAGCTGTGCCAGAAAGCCGCGGATTGCGATGTGATCGATCTGCTTCCACCCTCGAGAGCCGGCATAAGCCGAAAAGCTGGCGAGATCGCCGGTATACGCTTTGATGGTGTGGGGAGAAGAATTGCGCTCGCGCAGATGAAGCAGGAAATCAGCGACCGATTTGCCGACGATTGTTGTCGCCTTGCTCATCGAGCCTTCGCCCTGGGATGATGTTTCTGATAAACGGTACGCAGCCGATCAAGCGCCAAGTGCGTGTACACCTGCGTGGTCGAGATATCGGCGTGTCCGAGGATCGTTTGTACAGTTCGCAGGTCTGCGCCGTTCTCGACCATGTGCGTGGCGCACGAGTGCCGCAGCATGTGCGGAGATGCATGGCGTCCCGACGCTGCCGACGCTGCACCCACCATCTGCCAGATGCGTTGACGGCTAAGCTTTTTCCCTCCGCGCGCGATAAAGAGCAGCGGCGAGTTTCTTGTTTGTATGTTTCTTGTCTGCGAGTCCCTGGTGAGCTCGGCTGGGGTGACGTTCTTGGCTGGCTTGGCAGCTGGCATTGCCGCCAACACCGGTCGCGCGGACTTCAGGTAGTCCGTTAACGCGTCCTGCGCAGGCTTCCCCAATGGCACGATTCGTTCTTTGTCGCCCTTGCCGCGCACCAGCATGTACCCGGCTTCCAGTTTCAGATCTTCGAGCGTGGCTGTGACCAATTCAGTGACGCGCAGGGCACCGGCATAGAGCAATTCGAGCATGGCCCGATCCCGCGCCGCCAAAGCCTCGGCATCTTTTTGATTTTTGTGCGACGCGGCGAGAAAATTCGTAGGAGCGGCAAGCGTCAGTTCAACCTCATCCCGACCCAGCGATTTGGGCAACACCTTCCACTGGCGTGGCGATTCGATGTTCAGTGTGGGATCGCCTTCGATCCTCTTATCGAGCAACAAATATCGGTAAAGATGCCGCAACGCTGACAGCTTTCGGCCCACGCTGCGGCCGTCCACCCGATTGGAAAAAAGCTGCTGCAGGAATTCGCGCACATCGTTTCGGCGCGCAGTTAATAGCTGCCGCTTTCGCTTTCCCAGGAACTCGGCAAACTGCGTGATATCTGTTGCATAGGCACGAATGGAAAGACGCGCCAGCCCTTTCTCGATCTGAAGGTAGTCGAGAAATCCCGAGAGCAGTCGAGTATTAGCATCGGACGGCATGAAGAAAATTTAGTATGCGCGTTATCGGACGCTAAGAGAAGTAATGGAAGGGATTCCGGAGTTCGTCAGGAACTCGCGCCTATTAACTCTCGCAGCAAGTCCACCGCGTACAACGCGCCCTCGGGTGTTTCCTCATGTTTGAAGTACGCAAACACATCCCTGCCCTCAGCAATATGCTGACGGGCCCGATCCACCATTGCGCGACGTTCGTCGCCCGTGTACGTAGGTTTGCGGAAGCGGTAATACGCAAATCTGCCGGTCACAATGTCGGGAGTCGTGCGAGTCTCGGTTTCAGCCACGCACAATGCAACGTTGCTGGATTTCAGCAGATCCCACGTCGCATCGTTGAACCATGATTCATGCCGGAATTCGAATGCTGCTGGTACCGATCGCGGAAGCACGGCAAGAAAATCTTTCAGCAAAGCCGGATCGGACTTCAGATTGGGCGGGAGCTGAAACAGCACCGGACCGAGTTTTCCCGCCGCCGCCAACGGCTCGATGGTTGCCAGAAAGCGTGGAACAAAATCTTCAGTTCCTTTCAGTCGCTTGATGTGCGTGATCACCTGGTGCGCTTTCACTCCAAAACGGAAATGCGCCGGTGAGTCGTTCAACCAGTTCTGAATGGTGGTTTCCTTCACCAATTGCCGGAAGGTGAAATTCACTTCCACCGTGTTCAGCCTGGTTGTGTAGAAACCGAGAAACTTCTTCTGCGCCAGCTTTTCGGGATAGAAAGCAGGCTTCCAACTGGGATAGGCCCATCCTGAAGTTCCTGCGAAGACTTGCGCCATAAACGTGAGAGTATCGGTAAGCTAAATCGACCCGGGATTATACCTTGGCCCGTCTCTTCCCTGTCGCCACCTTCTTCCCGAATTTTTTGCCCGATTTGTTTCGAGCTGCTTGGCTAGGCGAATGGCCGTCGTCAGCCTGGGCCGCAATTTCGATGGGCTGCGACTCGAGTGCAGGCACTGCGGCTTTCAAGTCGGGCAACTTTTGCTTCAATTCGAGCACCGGCTCGAACAGATCGCTCATCTTGTCAAACCGCTTCACGACATCTGAGGACTCAAAAACCAGCAGGCTCGCATCTTTCTTCTTCAGCGTCTTCTCCACCTCATCCCAACTTATCGGGGTTGAAGCGGTCGGATGTTCTCGCGCTCGCAGCGAATACACCGCGATCGTCGTTTTGTGCTCATCGTTCTGGCTCCAATCGACGAATACTTTTCCCGTGCGCAGGTTCTTCTTCATATCCGAAACAACCAGATCGGGATGCTCCTGCTCCAGCAATTGCGCCAGCGCGTGAGAGAAAAGCTTGGTCTTTTCAAAAGTGGTAGGAGTGTTGAGCGGAATGTAGAGCTGCATTCCCTTCGATCCCGAGGTCTTGGGAAAACTCTCAAGACCAAGATGTTCGAAAATTTCGCGCAGCCACATGGCAACCTGGCAGCACTGCACGATGTTGGCTGGCGGCCCGGGATCAAGGTCGAAGACCATCATGGTCGGGCATTCGATGTCCGTGGCCAAAGCCAAGGACGGATGCAACTCCAGAGCCGCTAGGTTTGCGAGCCAGATCAGCGTCGCCAGATCATTCGCCAAAATGTAATTGACGGTTCGGCGGCTGGCACCGCTCCAGATCGGCGCCGTCTTCACCCAGTCTGGTTTATGCATGGGCGCGTTCTTTTCAAAGAACGGCTCGCCCTCCACTCCATCGGGATAGCGCTTGCGAGTGAGCGCGCGCCCTTTCAAATGCGGCAGAAGTGCCGGAGCAATCCGCGCGTAGTAATCAATCACACCTTTCTTGGTAAACCCGGTCGCGGGATAGAGGACTTTCTCCAGGTTCGAGAGCTTCAGATTCCTACCCTGGATTTCAACCGTCGAGTCTGTCACGGACGCTCCGAGTTGCTATTTTGCACTAATCTGGCGAAGGTACAAAATACAGCGTTGAGCTTAAATCGGCTAGAAATCGTTGCTTTCCCCGTTTGACAACCTACCTTCCGCCCACGTACTTTCAAACTTCTGCCCTGCTGGCCCGTCCAAAAGAATGGAATTCGCAGCTAGACCCGCCCAGCCGTTGGAGGTTCGATGAAACGCCGCATCCTGAAAACTGGAGTCTTGGTCGCATTGTTCGCAGCCGGTGCGCTGGCACAAGACGTCGCCTCTTTTGAAAAACGTGTCACCGTCAAGAAACTGGACAACGGGCTCACCATCATAGTCTGCGAGCGCCCTGAAGCCCCGGTCTTCTCTTTCTTTACCCTCGTCGATGCGGGTTCCGTTCAGGATCCGATGCGAGCCACCGGGCTCGCCCACATGTTTGAGCATATGGCGTTCAAGGGAACCGACACGATCGGCACCAAGGATTACGCCGCCGAGAAGCCTGCTCTCGAAAAGGTCGAGAATGCGTATGCCGCTTACGTCGCCGAACGGGATAAGCGAGTCGGACAGGACGCCCAGAAATTAAAGGAGCTTGAGAAAGCTTGGCAAGACGCGATTAAAGAGGCCGACAGCTACGTCATCCCCAATCAATTTGGAAAGATAGTTGAGCAAAACGGCGGTGAAGACATGAACGCCTTCACCAACTACGACGAGACGGCCTATCACTATTCCTTCCCAACGAATCGGCTGGAACTCTGGGCCTATCTCGAGTCGGACCGCTTTCTGCATCCCGTGCTGCGAGAGTTCTACAAAGAGCGCAACGTCGTCATCGAAGAGCGGCGCATGCGCACCGACAGTAACCCTTTCGGCCGACTGCTCGAACAATTCACCGAAGAGGCATTCACGGCGCATCCCTATCACCGGCCCACCATCGGGTGGATTTCAGATCTCAATCACTTTTCTGCCACCGATGCACAGCGTTTTTTCGACACCTACTATATCCCCTCAAATATGGTGGTCGCCGTCTCCGGCGACATTAAAGCCAACGAGGCGATGCCGATTCTGGAAAAATACTTCAGCCGCCTGCCTTCGCATCCCAAGCCCGATGAGACCACCACCGCTGAACCTCCTCAGAACTCAGAACGTCGGGTGGTACTCAAAGATCTCTCGCAACCCATCTACATCGAGGGCTATCACCGGCCCGACTATCGCAGTAAAGATGACGCGATTTTCGATGCCATCAGCGATCTCATGTCCGAAGGCCGCACTTCCCGGCTCTATCGCGCCCTGGTGCGCGACAAGAAAATTGCGTCTTACTCGGAAGGAATCACCGGATATCCCGGCGTGAAGTATTCGCACCTGTTTGCATTCCTAGCAGTACCTCTTCCTGGACATAAGCCCGACGAAATGGCTGAGGCGATTCACGCCGAGATCGATCGCCTGAAAAAAGAAGATATCAGCGACGACGAACTGAAGATGATCAAGACGCGCTCGAAAGCCAACCTGATTCGCGGCCTCGCCGACAACGAAGGACTCGCCACCCAGCTGGCGACCTACCAGACTCGCTATGGCGACTGGCGTGAGTTGTTTCGCTCCGTCGATCGAATCGATCAGGTCACCAAGGCGGACATTCGTCGCGTGGCCAACGAAGTTTTCACCGACACGAACCGCACCGTAGGAATCATTGAAAATTCTCACGCAGGTGGCGGAGGACAGGGCGGCGAACAAGGGGCTGGTAGCGGCCCGGCTGATCAGGGAGGTGTGCAATGAAGAGGTGCGTAATGAACATAAACATGAAGCGAATCCTCTTCACTCTACTTCTCTGCTCAGTCACCATCATCCCGTATTCGTACGTTGCTGGCCAGACTTCGGACTGGCAGAAAGTACCCATCCCGCCGCTCCCCGCCTTTAAACCGCAGCAGCCCAAGCGCATTCAACTTTCGAATGGCATGGTGATCTTTCTGCAGGAAGATCATGAGCTGCCTTTGATCGATGCCTCTGCCCGTATTCGTGGCGGCTCGGTCAACGAACCTGCGAGTAAAGTCGGCCTCGTCGATATTTACGGCGACGTCTGGCGCACCGGTGGCACCAAGTCTCAAACCGGCGATCAACTCGACGACTTCCTCGAAGTACGCGCGGCCAAAGTTGAAACCGGAGGTGGTCCGGATTCCACCAGCATCAGCTTCTCCTGCCTCAAGGGCGATCTCGATGATGTCTTCAAAGTCTTTGTCGACGTGCTGCAGCATCCCGAGTTCCGCGCCGACAAAATCGACATTGCTCAAAAAGGAGAAGAAGACTCGATCTCCCGCCGCAATGACGACGTCAGCGAGATTGCGCATCGCGAGGCCGTCAAACTTGCCTACGGACCCAACAATCCGTACGCACGGCAGCCCGAATACGCCACAGTCGCAGCCGTGACCCGTCAGGATCTGATCGACTGGCATAACAAATATGTGCATCCCAACAACATCATTCTCGGCATCAGCGGAGACTTCGATTCCGCAGCCATGGAAGCCCGCCTGCGAGCAGCCTTCGACTCGTGGCCGAAAGGGCCCACACTTCCAAAGAATGAAGTCAAATACGAACCGGCCAAGCCCGGCTATTACCTCGTATCGAAGGAAGATGTGAACCAGAGCAATATCCGCATGGTCGGCATGGGCACCACGCGCGACAATCCCGATTACTACGCGATCAGCGTCTTCAACGAGGCCTTCGGAGGAGGATTCTCTTCGCGCCTTTTCAATGACATTCGCACCAAGCGCGGCCTGGCTTATGGCGTCGGTGGGGGCATCGGAACCAACTTCGGTCATCCCGGAATTCTGCAGATATCGATTGGCACCAAGAGTCAGAGCACGGTCGAATCGATTCAAGCCACAGACGAGGATATCGAGGCTCTCACGAAGAATCCGATTACGGATGACGAGATCCAACGCGCCAAAGACGCCATCCTCAACGCGTTCATCTTCCGGCTCGATTCGCCCGACAAGATTCTTGTCGAGCGCATGACCTACGAATACTACGGATATCCCGCCGACTGGCTCGACAAATACCAGACAGAAGTAAAGAAAGTCACGGCAGCCGACGTCAATCGCGTCGCCGCAAAGTATCTCCACAAGAACCAACTGGCCGTGCTGGTCGTCGGCAACACGAAAGAATTCGATAAACCTCTTTCATCGCTCGGCTCCGTAAAGGACATCGACATCACGATTCCCTCTCCACCGGCCGAGAAGGCTGGCAACGCCGATACGAAATCTAAAGCTGGCAATCCCGAAGGAAAGGCTTTGGCGCAAAAAGTTGTCACCGCCATGGGAGGGTTGCCCAAGCTGCAAGCCGTCAAGACCCTGCACGCGAGTGTCACCGAGAGTGAGTCCGGCGGGAATCCCTCTCCTGTCGACATCACACTGGCTTTTCCTGACAGCATGCACGTGGAGGTGCAAACTCCGCAGGGACAGCTAACGATTGTGGCGACTCCCACCACCGGATTCATGAGCATGGCCGGTATGGGCACTCACAGCATGCCACCTGCGCAAAAACAAGAAATGATGACTCAGATCCATCACGATCTGATCTATGTTGCGCAGCACGTCAACGATCCCGCTCTTACGTTTACGGCTGCGGGTACCGAGAAGATCGGCAACGTCGACGCTTCGATCGTCGATATCGGCGGAGCGATTCCCTGGCTCCGCTGGTATGTCGATCCGAAAACTGGTTACGTCATGCGCGAGGAATACAAAGGGATCGGGCAGGCCGGTCCGTTCGAGGGCGAAACCGATCTCTCCGATTGGCGCCCAGTCGACGGTCTCACCGAACCCTACATGCATAAGAACAAGCAGAACGGTAAGGAGACTAGCGTCGTCGAATACAAGAAGATCGAAATCAATCCAACCGTAGACCCGAAGCTGTTCGACAAGCCCGCGGAGAAAACAGCCGAAAAACAGTAACAATGGGAGGCCCACACAACGCGATGTTCGTTGTCTGGGGCAGCGGAACGTTTACTCAGAAAGATCAACCGCTCTGCCTGACCGTTTTTCACATCGACTAACGGGACAAGTCCGAGCACCCGCTCACCTCATAGATGTTTCACTTTGTCGGGAAAAATGGAAACAGCCGACGAACCTCTTCCTCGGTAGGTTGCCGTCCATACTCGGTGATCTCGAACGCTTCTGCATGCTGAATGTGATCCGCCTGCGCGCCGTAGCGTTTCTGTAGCGCTTCCCGCCATTCTGGCGTTTCTTCTCGGTTCACATCCGGCTGCATTGCCAGCCATTTCTTCCGCTCGGCGGGATCCTTCGGCACTTGGTCGAGCTTCCCGACGGTCCAGGGCAACCACTCGTAGAACTGTGAAACATGCGCGTCCAACATATCAATCTTTTTGTCAAATACATCGTCGATCGAAACCACAATGTCTGGACGGAACGGCTGCGGCCTGGTGAAGTGGTCGCTGTAATACAGAAATACCGGATTCCGCCGCAGCGCTGGCGTATCTTTCACCAGGTTCGGCACGATCACCATATAGGACGCATCTTGCACCAACACTCCTGTGTACCGATGATCGGGATGGTAATCGTTGGGGCGAGGCGCAATAACGATGTCGGCGTTCCACTGACGGATCTCGCGGATGACCTGTTCGCGTACATCTAGCGTGGGAAGCAGCTTGCCATCGTGGTTGTCGAGCACTTCGTATTCGATGCCGATGCGCCGCCCGGCTTCTTGAGCCTCGGCGCGTCGTCGCTTGGCGAGTTCTTCACCTCCTTGTGTCTGATGGCCAGCGTCGCCATTGGTGAGAGACACGAACTTCACTTTGTAGCCGAGGGCCGCATACTTGGCGGCAATGCCTCCTGCCCCCAGGTCGCAATCGTCCGGATGCGCGCCGAAAGCAATGATCCGCACAGATTCACTCTGCGCTGCCAGACTACCGACCAGGAATAAGGGCACAAGACACGTACGGAATAAGGCGCGACTGAAAGCAGCCAAGAAAAAACTGAGCGAGCTCATCATGGGCGAGTTCAACATGGGCAAGATCACCTCGGCAGATCATACCCCTTCGCCCGCTGGACGGGACGTAATACTCTGGCTGCGTGTTAGCCGGGAAGGCGCTCGGAACCCACCCACAGTTGAGCCAGATCTCTGAGGTTGTCTTTGTATCTGCGCGTTACGAGGTATTCCTTCCCGCCTTTCACACGCAGCCTGTACTCTCCCGTCGGCAAAGGTTGGATCTCCTCCACTGCCGAAATATTCACGACAACTGAGCGGTGGATGCGAATAAAACCGTAGGGCTTGAGCTTCTCCGCCATCGACGAAAGGGACTCACGCAGCAAATAGGGATTGGGTCGGTGTCGCAACGAAACGTAGTTACCTTCCGCCTGCACTGCCACGATTTCGGCTAAATCCAGGAATAGGATTCGACCCTTTGCCTTGAACGCAATTCGTGGCGCCTGTTGTTTTGCTATCCCCTCCAACTGCCGCAAGACCCGGATGAGGTTTGCCGCCTCAACTCGGGTTACCGGAAACAACGAAGTATCTGCAAGTTCGTAGATTCCGCCCTCTGCCGGCGATTCAAGCGTGTAATCCCGTCTACTCTTGAAGGAACTGATATCCCTCCGCGGTGGGCTATCCGCAATGTCGGCTTTGACGTGAGCAGCTTGTTCAACAAATATCTCACGTGCTCCGCTCTTTTGATCCTGAATCTCGCGGGCGCTCATGATGGGACCCCTCGCATTGCCCTCTGGTTTCGCACTTCCTGCTACCCGACGCGAGTCCTACATAACTGGAGCAGCAGATCCGTCTGACCACTTGCCCACGGATACGACAAACACGTCGATTGGTTGAATGCCTTTGAATTGTGGATTCAGCATCACCGGTGATTTCGGCAGATCAGCACCCCAAGCCTTGCCGTCCAGCGGAGGCGCATAAAACATCAAGTGGGCCAGGTTGTGATCATCCTTGTCGGTGAGATAAGCGTCTTTCGACATCATGTAACTCATCGCACCGGGTTCGAGCGGTGGCAGTTCTCCTTTTTCGAACGCCTTCTTGTTGCCCTCGATGATCTCAGCCTTCGTTCGCCCTGCTAATACCATCTCTGTTCTCTTGTAAGTAGTTGGCAAAACGGATCGCGCCGCCGCCGGGTTGAAACAGATGGGACCTCGAAGTTTTGGATTCCAAAACTCTGGAGCGTCGGACGGCGACATCCACCCTCGCTCCACAACACACACAAAACCGTTCTTGCCTTTGACGGCGGTTTCGTAGCCGTTCCGCCCGAGGACTAGAACCTCGGCTTCGCTTGATATCGCCGCAGGCGCCGCACTCCGCGCCAGAGCAATCTCGGCATTGCGATCTGCCATGAGATATTGAACAAGCGGTGCCATGCTCGCATACGGTTTTGAGTCCTGCGCTGGCGCTGGCCAGCACTCGCCGAGGACGATAACCACCGCACAAACTGCCCATGCCATCATTCTGGGTGTCTTCTGCTTCATTTGTTTTCTCCTCAAGGAAATAAGAGAGAGCACATCATACATACCGGTATGGATGTTATGCGCGTGAAAATGGATGTCACGAGCCCTAAACCCCTATTGGCCAGGCAGCCTTGACCCGCCGTCCCTTCGTCCGGCCGCGTGTCCCGCGAAGCGACTCCAAAAGACGGATCACTCTCCTTTGCCCGGATCGCATCATCCGTGCATCTTGCGAATTCTTGGTTAAAGCAACGTATCCCTCGTACGCCGCGATCAGGAACGTAGCCGTTTCATTCACGTCAATATCACTTCGCACCACTCTATGTTTCTGTCCCTCACGCAGGGCCTCCGCGACGGCGTCGTGCCAGTTTTTAAACAGTTTGGCCGTCCTTCTGCGAAATCCCTCATCAAGACCTGACATCTCCTGAGACAAGTTAAGCAGGGGGCAGCCCCGCTGAACGTCTTCTCTTTTGACCGATTCGGACTGAACAATGCGGACCAGAGTATCGATGGCGTTCGTAGCGTTCCGTAGGGGCTGCACCCACTTCCGCTGAACGCTACCCCCGATGACCTCGTCGACCACCGCATGCCCGAGGGCCTCCTTGTCGTCAAAGTGGTAGTACAGCGCTCCTTTGGTGACGCCCGCTGCCGCCAGAATCGCATCCAGATCAGCGCTCCGATAGCCAGAGCGATACATCTCTTCGTAGGCAGCCTGGAGTAAACGTACTCGTGTGCGCTCTGGATCGCGTGACCTTGGCATCCGGTGACTTCGTTTTACCGGCAACATACCGACCAGTATGCATGTTCAAGCATTCCGAATCAAGCTCGAATATGGAATCGCGAAGTCCGCTCGGTAGGTCTATTGAATTGTGGAGAGAGTCGAGCGATTCCTTACAGAAATGCACGAAGGATGCGTCCCTCCGCCGGATGGTCTCGCGTCTACCGCTAACTGTTTCGCCCCTCGGCCCAGTCATTTGTCACAAACAACACCGCACCGATGTTTTTCGGATGACTGCGTGCTCGAACTAACTCAAAGTGTCGAGTGGTACATAACGGAAATCGCCAGTCATCTCGGCACCACTTTACCGGAGGATGAAGAGATATGGGCACGCTAAGAGGGTTGCGGAAGTTTTGGATACCTGTCACAACCATGGTTCTGACTTGCTTCAGCAGTGCGGTCGCTCAAATGAGTTACCAGGTTACCGATCTGGGGGTTCTGCACAGTAACAATAATCTAGGTTGTGCCATGTCCCTCAACGATGAAGGCTGGACGTTCATCATGTCTGGCAACCTGCCGCCGGGCGAGCAGGATAACCAACTCGGGCAACTTCTGAACGGACGCGGAATGCTCGATATCGACGGCTTCAAATTCGACCTGGGCACGCTCGGAGGAAAGAATACTTGGATGAACTGGGGCCAGATCAATGACTTCGGGCAGATCGTAGGTTATTCCGAAACGAAAGTCCTCGACCCGAACGGCGAAGACATTTGCGGCTTCGGTACACACCTGTCATGTCGTCCGTTTATTTGGCAGTTGTTCCATATGAGCGCTCTGCGGACGCTCGGCGGAAATAACGGGCAGGCAAGCGGAATCAATCTCGGTGGACAAATCGCCGGGTATGCGGAAAACGGTGTCGTGGACCCCACCTGTCCTTCGGGCACGACGAATAACCGGCTGGACCTGGGAGCGTTGTGGGCAAACGGAGACCCCAAGACTGTTCCTGCAGCTCTTTTGCCGCTGGTTGGAGATACTGACTCGATTGCATTTGGCATCAACGATCAAGGCCAAACCGTAGGCTACTCGGGAACCTGCACCGCAGCGAATCATGCCGTGATATGGCAAAACCGCACCCCCACGGCACTTCCTGACCTCGGAGTGGAGGGTCTTAGTCTGGCCTGGGCCATCAACGATCAGGGCCAAATGGTTGGGGAAGTTCTTAGACCTGACGGTGCAACCACCTATGCGGCTTTTTGGCCGAACCCCAACGAAATCATCAGCCTCGGCACTCTGCCGGGAGACTTTGGCTCTCTGGCTAGCGGCATCAGTCCCGACGGCCAAACCATCGTGGGAAGCACCTGGGACTCCAACCTCAACTGGACCCACGCCTTCATCTACCAGAATGGCACGATGACCGACCTGAATACGCTTTTTCCTGCCAACTCGAACCTCTACGCAACCATGGGTAACAAGATCAACGCGCGCGGACAAATCTCGGGCATGGCAATCGTGCAGAGCGGTCCGGATAAGGGCAACATTCACGCCTTTCTGGCAACCCCTGTGCACGAAAGCATAGGTAGGTCGATGGCAGACGTCGCCGGCACACTCCCGAAAATCACCATGCCGGCGAATGTTGGCAACCAGCTTTTGCGGAGATTCGGACCGGGCCAGTTCCGCCGATAACAGAATTCGTTTCTTCTGAGTGTGTGCATTGGCGATGCGGGGATCGATCTCCCGAACGCGAATGCACGCACTTGTCGCTGCCAGTCGCCTCGTCGCATAGGCAAAGACTCTCCGCTCCACGGTCATCGATTGCGCCGAGCACGTACTCGCTTTCGGGCGACATCGCCGCACACGCCGCTGCTTTACCTGTATTCGTGGTTTGCAGCGGTGAGATAGCCATCGACTTGGCCGTCGAAGTAACCGCCTGTGGCGCACCGGCTCAGGCTAACGATCAGAAGGTCGTCGCAGGCCAGCTATTTCTGTCTGAGAGCGAATCCTATGTCTTGGCGCATTCGCCATTGCGTGGAGTGTCCGATGTGCCGTACCCGATATCTGATCGGGTTCCAGCCCCTACGGCAATCGGTCGTATCTCGTACCTACGGTCGCTGGTTCATGTGACGAGTACAGGTTGTATTGCTCCTGCGGCGGTCGATCCGTCGCCAGCCGAGAGACATGGGGCGACGTGAAGACCTGCGCGCTCTCGACAGAGGCCTATATGCGTGGCTATGGAACACCTGAGGAGGTGATGACCATGAGGCCCTCAGCCACATTAGAACGGGGTACCGCAGAGGAAAATGAACAGGATCATTAAATGCATATGGCCTGGTCAGTATCGCCGTATATGTGTGTGCTCTCGTCCGTAACGACTTAAGGAAATTGAGTTTGCCGCATGGAAGAGATAATCCAGGAAAGGTTGGCGGCGCTCTCGCACTCGGGCGCACGACTGCCGCTTGACCCTGAGGTCTTTAACCTCGGGCCATTAATCAAACCCGCAGTGACAAAATGCTTGCCTGCGAGTACCGCGTCGACAAAAGTGAAACCGCATTTCTTTTTTCACGCGCATGCGGCTGAACGCATTTGGACGCAAACTGTCGACGAAACTGGTAAGGGCCTCGCTGCAAGTGGAACGATTGCTCGCAAGCTTGTACCGCGACCATCGGATTCTATTTCCAGCGTCCCGTTCAGTTCGTGCACTCGCTCCCGCATCCCGGCCAAGCCGACGCCCGTTTCCGCAGTCACTCCATGAAGCAACCGCAACCGCTGCTCAGAGATACCCTTCCCAGAATCGCGTATCTCCAGAATCGCCGCTCCCGCAACATTTTTGAAATGGACGCTCGCATTCGAGGCCCCGGAGTGGCGATGTACATTGGTTAAGCTTTCCTGCAGCACACGGAACAGGACGATTTCCACGTTCATGGGTAGTCGTCCATTCGAATTCGCGATATCGAGTGTTACGTCGATTCCGCTTCTCTTGGCGAATCCTTCGACATACCACTCGGCCGCACAAGCAAATCCCACCTCGTCTAATAACGGCGGATGCAGCAGGTACGACATGGTTCGAATTTCTTCGATGGCTTGATCAGCCAGTTGCGCAACTTCAGAAACAATCGCCGGCGCAGGCGGGCCGTCCTGGCAGTCCTCCTGTAGTTGCGACACACTTATTTTAAGCGCCGCCAAAGTCTGCCCGGTGCTGTCGTGCAAATCGCGCGCTAACCTTCGCCTTTCCTCGTCCTGCACTTTGAGCAGGCGCTGGGTTAGTCTTTGCAACTCTGCTGTACGTTCTGCGGTGAGCGTCTCGAGTTCCGTGTAGGCACGCGACAACTTCCAATGCTTGGCAATCCACATATGTCCTCCAGGGAGCGGCTAGGGGAGAAACGAACGATCCATGTTCGAGTGTCTGCATTGCGCCACTGCAGGAATCAGAGGTCTGATCAATATCGCTCGAGAGCCGAGAGCAGAGGCTTTTCGCCCGTAGATCGAGACAGACAGCAGCCTGTAAGTGAAGCCATTCTGCCAGCAGGAACTCCAGAAAGCATTCTTGATCGACATGGTCTCCTGGCGAGGGCGAGCCGCTCACCCCAGAGCGGCAATCCTCACGCAAACGTACTGAGCGTAAAAGCGACGCTCGAAAACTGGAAACTGCCAAATCTGCCAGTCAGCAAATCATTAGGTCACCCGTCAGGCAATATGCGATAAGGCACCGGTTACGGCGATTTCATTTGTAAAGAGTGGGCGTCGCCCCATTGACGGGATAGTAGATAGTGACGATGAAATGACCGATCATGTTGATGAATTGATAAACATCGGGCGCGATTTTGGACTATGTGAACGCTCCGTGCCATGTTGACTAACTTCCGAGTAGCCGACCATTCGCGAAATGATTGGCGAGGTTGGGAGGATTCCCGTTTGAGCCTATAATGTCGCGCAACATGGCGCTTAGCTCAGGAAACAAACTCGGGCCATATGAGATTCAATCCCCACTCGGTGCGGGCGGAATGGGTGAGGTGTATCGAGCTTGCGATACGCGGTTGGACCGTACCGTCGCCATAAAGATTCTTCCCGACCGTCTCTCGGATGATACCGAAGCTAAACAGCGCTTTGAGCGCGAAGCGCGAGCCATCTCGTCGTTGAACCATCCCAACATCTGCACTCTTTACGACATTGGCCATCAGGACGGGATCGATTACCTGGTCATGGAGTTTCTCGAAGGAGAGACTCTGGCCGACCGCATCCGCAAGGGGCCGACGCCCATCGAGCAGATACTGAAGATCGGGATGGAAGTGTGTGACGGCCTTGAGAAAGCGCACCGGATGGGCGTGGTGCACCGCGACCTGAAGCCGGCGAACATCATGCTGACCAAGGCTGGGGCCAAGCTGATGGATTTTGGGCTCGCCAAGGCGAGTCCGGCGGTTGCGCCAGCAGATTCCAGCTTGACCGCGACGCTGAACACTCCCGCGGCGAGCCAACCCCTGACCCAGCGCGGTACAGTTGTGGGCACTTTCCAGTACATGTCGCCGGAGCAACTGGACGGCAACGAAGCCGACGCGCGCTCTGACATCTTCTCGCTGGGTGCGGTGCTGTATGAGGCGTGCACCGGCAAGCGAGCATTTGAAGGCAAGACTACCGCCTCGACGATCGCCGCAATTCTCGCCGCGGAGCCTCCTGTTATTTCGAGCATCCGGCCCATGACGCCGCCTGTGCTCGATTCAGTTGTGAAGACATGCCTGGCGAAGGATCCGGACGACCGGTTCCAGAGCGTTCACGACTTAAAGCTTCAATTGAAGTGGATTGCGGAAGGAGGTTCACAATTCGGCATCCCAGCGCCAGTCGCAGCTCGACGACAGAGCCGGGAGCGAACCTGGATCATGGCCACCGCACTCTGCGCACTACTGGCCATCGCAGGCCTGGCGAGCGCGTGGATTTATTCTAATAGAATTGCGTCGTTGCGCCGCGTGGTGCGAGCGCAGATTGGACCTCCGGCCCGATACGCGTTCGCGCCGTCGGCTTCGTTCAATCACAACGTGATATCGCCGGACGGTCGCATGATCGCCTTCATCGCACTCGGCGAAGGCAAACAATTGTTGTTTGTGCGCCAACTCAACGAAACCTCAGCGGTTTCACTGGCGGGCACCGACGGCGCCTCCTATCCCTTCTGGTCGCCCGATAGCCGATTCATTGGGTTCTTCGCGAATGGCAAGTTGAAGAAGGTCGACGCCGTTGGAGGAGTCGTGCAGAACCTCTGCGATGCTCCCTTTGGACGCGGCGGCACGTGGAACCGCGACGGCGTCATCCTGTTTACGCCAGGAATTCATGACGTGGTTTATCGCGTGCCCGACGGTGGCGGCCAGACTTCGCCTGTGACCAAATTCAAAACGCCCGGGCGCTTTGCCGGCGGTCGTTGGCCTCATTTCCTGCCCGATGGGAAGCACTTTTTATACTCGGCCAACGAAGGTGATGACCAGCATGCCAAAGTAATGGCCGCTTCGCTTGATTCTCTCGAGACCCACGTGGTCCTGAATGAGACAACGAACGTCGAATATGTCAACGGCCAACTTTTCTACATGAAGGATGGCAACCTGGTCAGGCAGCCGTTCGATGCAGGCGCGCTCAAGTTGACGGGGAATCCCATTCCTGTGGCGTCCGGGGTCGAGTATTACGCACCGAAGCAACTGGGGAATTTCTCGGTTTCGGAAAACGGAGTCCTGATCTATCGCATAGCGTACGATGCGCCCACACAATTTGTGTGGCTGGACCGCTCCGGCAAACAACTCGGCTCGATCGGCCAGCCGATGGTTTCCTCGGGAGCCCGCTTGTCGCCTGACGGACATTCTGTGTTGCTGCAGCGACCAGATGCGACAGACAAGCCCAACGTTGATTTGTGGCTCATGAATGTGGATCACGGTACGCTCTCGCGTTTCACGTTCGATCCCAAGCCGGTTTACGCGGGCGCATGGTCGCCCGACGGAAAACAGCTCGCTATCGGTACGGTTCCCGGACAAGTGCAAATCGTTGCCGCGAATGGCAGCGGCAACGTGAAGGCGGTCACTAAGACAGAGCAAGCCTCCGCCAACGTGTCCGACTGGTCGCGGGACGGACAAACCATGTTGCTGAATGCTCAAAGTTCGGACACGGGCTGGGACATCTTCACCCTGCCAGTTTCGGGAAGTGAGCCGGCTCCCTTCGTCCACTCGCCCTTCGACGAAGTCGCTCCTCGATTTTCTCCGGATGGGAAATGGGTCGCTTATCTCTCGAATGAAAGTGGTCGCGGAGAAGTTTACGTCGTTCCATTCCCTCGTCCTGGGGGACGTTGGCAAGTGTCGAATGGAGCTTCCATTACCGGAGGAGGCAGTGCGCTGGCGTGGAGCCGCGATGGGAAACAGATCTACTACCGCTCGATAGATGGGCCACTGATGGCGGCCGATGTGGAATCGAATGGAAATGAGTTGCGTGCGGGGGCGCCGCGGCAGATTTTTGCAGCCACCACGGTCGGAAGCATCGATACTGCACCGGATGGGCGAATTCTGGTGCGCGTCTCGGCCGAACACGGGGAGGCGTCCCCCATCACGGTGGTGTTGAACTGGGACGCGGAATTGAAATAGAACGCGGAGCACCGATACCTGAGCGGCTCAATGTGGTTTGAAGCATCCAGTGTGACCGGAACTATCATTCCGAGCGACGCGAGGTCCCCTACCCACATCATGTTGATGAATTGATAACCATCTGGCGCTATTTTGGGCAATGTGAGCGCGCCGTGCAATGTTGACTAACTTCCGAGTAGCCGACAAGCTCGGAGTTGATCGGATTGGTAATCGTCACTGAGATTTTCTAAGGGGGCTTTCGCTCACGTGGACCCAGCTGCATTATGGATCGCGGGACTCGCCCATTCGGACGCCAATAGGATCTAACAGATTGGGGCCCAAACGTTTGCCACGGGCGAAAGGGTCCTAGATTATTATGGCCTCCATGAATCCACTCTCGGCAAAAGTTGGCGAGATCGTTCTTCTTAGGGCGGCCCAAAAAGCACTCGACCTAGGATTTGACAAGCTAAAGTCCGTGCTTCAGCGCGTAAGCACAGAGTTAAACACACCTCAGGACGAGATTGATAAAGCGCTGTCGGATCACGAATTGGAGGTTCGAAAATGGGCCGCGGAGGTGTCATTTTCGGAGAGCCCGTTGGGCAGGCGTCTGTCTGACATATTTGTCCCGCTCAGCATATACGACTCGCGAAGGCGTAGCAGCTTCGAGGATGAATCAATCCATGCACGCGACCTGGAAGATACTTTGGCTGCAGACAAGCGCTGCTGCATCATCTTCGGCCAGCCAGGGGGCGGGAAGACTACGGCACTGAAACATCTTTGCCAGCGCTTCTACGATGACTCCTCGTTTCTCCCACACTACCAGCTCCTAATCCGGATACACCTCAGAGATATAAACCTAGGGCAGACAAGCACCGCGCCGGAATACATCAGGCGGATGCTACAGGAAATGCTTCGGTTGCGAATCTCCTACCCTGTCGAACTGTCCAACGAAGAGAGCTCCAACGCACGCAGAACGATCCGCGACAGCGTGGTAGTTGACTGGCTGAACACGGTCCATGCGCTTATCATTCTCGATGGTTTCGATGAAATTACTCTGAAGAGCCGCAGAGATCTGGTAGTAGAAGAAATCCGACGCCTCGCGTCACAACTGACGGACGCGGCATTTATCTTGACAACGCGAAGCGGCGAGTTCAGCGCCCATATCGACCGAGTAAATTGCGTGGAAATAAGGCCGTTTACAAAAAAGCAGATAGAGCGGTTCGCGGGCTCTTGGCTAGGGAAACCTGACTCGAAGAGGTTCCTTGCACAGCTGAAGAAGTCCCCCTACCACGACACGGCAATCAGACCCCTCACACTAGCGCACCTTTGCGTCATTTTCGAGAAGAGCAAGAAGATTCCTAGCAAGCCCAAAACCGTATATCGAAAGATCGTGCGCCTTTTACTTGAAGACTGGGATCAAGAAAAATCAGTTACGAGAGAATCCGCATATTCAGATTTTGAGGCAGACAGGAAAGAAGAGTTTCTGGCCAACATAGCCTTTGAACTAACACGCAGGTTCAAGACCACGACCTTTTCAACCGACAACCTGCGGGCGTGCTATCAAGAGATCCACGGGAACTTCGGGCTGCCGGCAAGTCACGCAACTAAGGTAGTAGATGAAATCGAGACTCACACGGGGCTGTTCTTCCAGAGCGCCCAGGATCGGTTTGAGTTCTCGCATAAGTCTCTCCAGGAATTTCTAGCAGCCGAATTCATCGTTCGCATGCCATCTATTCCAAAAAACATGATTGAATTGCAAACCATGCCGGATGAGCTAGCTGTGGCTACAGCAATTTCGTCCCTACCAAGCGAGTACCTCACGGAGCTTGTGGGGCACCACTTTAACCAAATCAAACTCTCCTTCCATTTCATGCGCTCTTTTGTAAACCGCCTTTTGATTGAAGATCCCGATTTTGAGGAGACGCCCAGGGTAGGCTGCGCCCTCCTCGCCCTCTATTCACAATATCTGCGAGCTCTCATAAGCCATGATCAGCAGTTAAGCCTATTTGTTCTTGATCAGTTAGGCAGGGAGTTCGATATATTGCGGGACAAAATACGCCAACGTGTCACGATGGCGGAACTTGACGAGGCATTCGAAAGGTCCGAAAGCACGCATACATTCGAGGGTGAGGTTGTTTGGCAGTTGACGAGGAAAAAGGAAAGACAGGGCAGGTTGAGGCGCGCAGACTTGAGTATATTACCTGACCAAATATTCGTACGAGCGAGCCTTCTGGCGCATCAAAGCGGGGAGGTGGGCCTAACTTCGGAAACGGCGGAGGGCGCGAAACCCACGAGTGAGCTAAGAGCCTTGTCGCGTCGATCTTCAGGACGGCGTGGAGCAGCGCCGCGGCGCCGGGTCACGGGTTGAACCCAGATTTGCAGCGACAAGTCTGCTTGTAGGGCCTTTACTCCACGTCCGCACTTTCATCGGCCTTCGGACCACTGAGCCAGTTTCACGACCTTCTTTCTCCCAGCGCGTAGCTACGATAACTGCTCCACGCCGACTGCTCCGGCTCCAGAACAAGTCCTCGCGTGACCGGATTTGCCATACGTGTACCGCAACTTCTCCGCACGCTTCCGCTCGCTTCAGACATTGAAAATCGTAGAAACGACTCGCCGGGTGCTTGTCTCTTCGCGCGCCCTACCCGCATCATGTTGATGAATTGGTAAACATCTGGTGCTATTTTGGGCGATGTGAGCGCGCCGTGCAATGTGACTAACTTCCGAGGAGCCGACCATTCGCCAGATCGCCAAACCGAAGATCCAAAATCGTGCACCGGATGCAAAGGCGCTGGCATCGAATCGCGCGAGGAGAAAATGTATGAAAGCCGCAGTCGTACCCGCCGTGAGCAGCTCCTGGCAGATCAAAGATGTTCCTCAGCCTCAACCCGGTCCTGGTCAAGTGCTGGTGAAGATGCACGCAAGCGGCATCTGCTACACCGACGTGCACCAGACGCTTGGAAACCTTCCCGGACAATTCCCTCGAATCCTTGGCCACGAGCCGGTGGGCGAGATCGTCGCTGTGGCTCCTGATGTGACCACTCGCAAGGTCGGCGACCGCGTCGGCTCGGCGTGGATTCAATCGACCTGCGGACGCTGCGAGTGGTGCCAGCGCGGCCGCAGGATGTTCTGTCCCTATCTGAAGGGCACGGGCGGCGATGTGCAAGGCGGTCACGCCGAGTACATGGTGATGAACGCCGACGCTACCTACCTGATTCCCGACAAGGTCTCCTACGAGCAGGCCGCGCCGATCTTTTGCGCCGGGTACACCGTTTATAGCGGGCTCCGTTGGGCCGATCCGCAACCGCACGAGCGCGTGGCCGTACTTGGAATAGGCGGGCTTGGGCACTTGGCGGTTCAATACGCGAAGGCCGCGGGTTTCGAGACCATCGCGATTTCGCACTCCCCGGATAAAGACAAGATGATTCGCGACCTGGGCGCAGATGAGGTTGTCCGCGACGGAAAGAGCCTTACCGCAGCGGGCGGCGCCGACATCATTCTCAGTACCTCGAACTCGACCAAATCCATGGTGGACAGCATTCAGGGTCTGCGCCCGGACGGCAGGTTCATCGTGATGGGCGCAGATGCGGAACCGCTTTCGCTCTCGCTGATTGAGTTACTCTTCAAGCGCATCAAGATCATCGGCAGCCAGCAAAATGGCCCCGAATATCTATACGAAGCGCTGGATTACGTAGCCCAGGGAAAAGTCAAATCCATCGTTGAGACCTATCCATTGGCTGAAGCCGCGAAGGCTTACGAGCGTGTTGCGGACGGCAAAGCTCGGTTCCGCGCCGTGCTCACAATGTAATCGGCAAATCCGAACAGTCACCGCCGGTTTCGAGTGGATCGCGGGCAAGCTGGAAGCTGGCGGGCTAGACATCATGGTTTCCGGTTTGCCGACTGACCGGGGGTTGACAAAAGACGAGTCACCTTTCTTCAGAGCAGCGATTGAACCTTGTCAAACTGCTGAGCCCAACCAATCTTCGACAGGGGGTACACGATGAGGGGTATGCCTACTTCTGCAACAGTGACTCTGGCCTTCCCCTGAGATTCACTGAATTCAACGATAACGGTGATCTCGTTAGGCCACCGCCCAGGAACCGATACTTGCGAGCCGGGAATTGTTTTTCCGTTCTCGTCAGAGAAAGACATGGATGACACGATTTTCTTGTTTGCGACGACTTCCTTGTAGGTTCCGGTGCTCCAAAACATCCTTCCCTGCTCAGATTTCATCGCCCAAAGATAGCTGCCGCCCTGTCGCACGTCGTTCCGGACGACGACTGCGCTGTAACCTTTGGGCCCCCACCACTTCTCAATAGAGTCCGCGTCGTTCCAAACCCTCCATACATCCGCTACGGAGGCGTTGAAGGTACGTTCCGTGCGGACGGTGGTGTGGAAGTTCCATGCACCGAGCACCAACAGGGCCAACATCAATGTGATACTGCCCGATATTTTGTAAATCATGCTGAGCCTCCCTATATTCGGCCTTGACGGTCTCCCCTGGCTGGCGAGGACTAGAGCGAAACCTAGAGCATTCCTTCCAGCCGAACGTAGCTCGCTTCCATTCCGCGTTCCATACCTGTTGCAAGCATCGCCGCGCGCGTCTTACCATCAGGCAGCGTCATTCGCATGGTCATCAGCGTTCCTGCGCCGTCGGCTTCAAACCGCGTTTCAATATGGTTGTCGGGCGTGGGATCCGGCAGGTGCATGCGCTCGACATGTACGATCCTGCTGTAAGGGTCCAGTTCCACGTATTCGCCCGTGATGTGAAATCCACCGCCTTTGCCATTCGTCCATTCGTAGCGGAACTTGCCGCCGGCCTTCGCCTCGTTGATACAGACCGGCATCGTCCAACCTTCCGGACCAAGCAACCATTTCTGGATTAATTTCGGATCGGTATGGGCGCGGTACACAGCTTCTGGAGGTGCAGTGAAGCGCCTTGTCACAATCACGTGGGTATCTCCTTCGGTCTTCAGCGTCATCTTGGTCATCGCTTTTCTCTTTTCTTGTGTTTTTCCATCCCCGCCAGAACTTCGTCCAGCCGGTCATAATTTGTTTCAAGGGCTCTTCGCAGCATTGCGAGCCATTGGTCCATCGCTTCGATACCCGCTTTTGCGAGCCGACGAGGGCGCTTCGTACCCTCGACCCGGCGAACGATTAGTCCCGCATCTTCCAGCACCTTCAGGTGCTGGGAGATTGCGGGTTGCGTCATATCGAACGGCTCTGCCACTTCATTGACGGTGGCCTCCCCCTTGGCAAGGCGCGCAAGAATCGCCCGACGCGTCGGGTCGGCCAAAGCAGAGAAAGCAGCGTCAAGATTATGCATAAATTGTAACTTATATAAGTAAGTGTTTATCGTCAAGGGAAATTTCGCCCTCCACGCGCCTCAGAACTTTTCCACAGCGAAAATCGCATTACTTGTGACATCCAACCTTGACCCTCAAGGTCAGAAGCC
>Ga0209168_10000529_pt1 | contig 35850 bp, 25 predicted proteins | sample Coa_R1_FD_187156 | JGI IMG/M metagenome (GOLD analysis project Ga0209168, IMG submission 187156) | Surface soil microbial communities from Centralia Pennsylvania, which are recovering from an underground coalmine fire - Coalmine... | ecosystem: Environmental > Terrestrial > Soil > Unclassified ...
GAAAGCAGGGCAAGTCTGAACTGGCCAGCCGTGAAATGGCGGACTATCGTCGAATCCAAGGCTTGAGGGGCCAGTAAATCCGTCGCTCGTCAACGACTCCGTTGACTTCTCTGTAGTATTAAAAAAACTCCGCTAGACTAAGCTCCGCGTGGGTCTGGCAGTTCCACTCATTGGCCGAGTAGGATCGCGCCGGGCGAAGGACTGGAGTTTTCGGGCACCTTCCTGTTCGCGGGACTTCAATCGCGATGCTGCGGATTCTCGGCTACCCAGCGCCGGATAAAGGTTTGCAGCAGGTGTAGTTTGTGGCTCAGGAAGTCGCGCCATTGCCTCCGACGGACACCCTTCCGTGAATAATCCAGCACATTTTGACGGGCGAAGTCGTTTGCGGTTCGTTCCGGAACCTAACCGGAAGCAATCTTCATTCAATATTCCGGAGGCATAACAAGGATGCATCACGTACGGCAGGAGAATCTGCCATTCGTTGGCAGTTCGCATGAGTTTGTCGGAGCCGAACACGCTGAGACCGGTGTCTCCGTGTTCCTGTTCCACGGGAAGGCAGGCTCTGGACCGGCTCCGCATCGCCATCCTTATGACGAGATTCAGTTCATCCGTGAAGGCCGTGGGATGTGGACGGTCAACGGCAAAACCTTCGAGGGCGGCGCCGGAGACATTTTTGTAATCAAGGCGGGTGAGATTCACAGCTTCAAGGCGGTCGGCGATTCGCCGCTGATACAACTGGATGTTCACCTCAGTCCCCGCTTCATTCAAGAAGATCTGTAGCCGAATCGCAGTTGGAAGGACAAGCATCGGATCGGCTAATCGGGTTTACAGGTAGGGCTACACTGCTGTCAGACTCCTTCGCCTTGGTGGTAGAAAAGCGCCCGACGTGGCGGCTCGCAAGATGCGCCTGAAGGTGGGACATTCCATGTGACTCGGCGCGCGGCACGCAGCGGCGTGCCGCAGGCTATCTCGCAACTTGGTTAGTTTACGAATGGTCCTGTCCAGTTCTTCGGCCTTGGCCGTCAGCATCTGCCGGTCGATGCGCGGCCGGCCGTCTGGTGCGAACACGAGCGCGATCTCATCGAGCGAGAAGCCTGCGGTACGTCCGACGGCGATCAGCGCCAACCGTTCCAGCACACCAGGATCGAACACACGGTGCAGACCCCGCCGGCCAATCGAGGCGATCAACCCTTTCTCCTCATAAAACCGCAGCGTCGAGGCAGTTAGCCCAGAACGCCGCGTTACCTCTGTGATGTCCGCGTTTCTCCTATTGACCTCAAGTCGACTTGAAGTTGCAGAATAATCCTTGAGCTCACGACGTGCAACGAAAAGGAGATGATTTATGGATGTCGAACGCCAAACCAATAGCAAGCCCACGAATGGCGGACCAAACCCGGGCTTACTTCGCCCCCCGGTTATCTTCTTATGCGCGATTCTGCTGGGAATCGCCCTGAACTGGGCTCGGCCACTCCACTTCGTGTCGACCAATGTTCGGTTGCTCGGGCCCCTTGTTACGGCTTGCGCCGTAGTGCTCTTCCTGCTTTCCTACCGGGAATTTCGCCGGGCTGGCACTTCGGTACAGGGAAGCAAGCGTTCCATTGTGATCGTGCGAACCGGTCCTTACCGGTTCAGTCGCAATCCCATCTATCTGGCTTTCATTCTGCTCGTACTCGGATTGTCTGTTTGGCTGAATAATCTCTGGCTGCTGGTAACGCTCGTGCCGATGTGCGATATCCAAAAGATCATGCCGACTACCTCGACCGTTGCCATCAAGCCGGACAGCTCCGGCCGACGCCCCTTTTACTTCGATACGGTCCGGGCGATTTCAACTGCCTTCACCAGGATCTGTATGGCGAACACGTATTTCCGATCCAAGTCACCATCCTTCTATCGGAGCCGGGACGGGATTTTACCGGTGGGGAATTCACTCTTGTGGAGCAGCGTCCGCGCATGCAGTCGCGCGCAGAAGTCGTTGCTCTCGGTGAAGGAGACGCCGTGGCGTTCGCCGTCCACCACCGACCGGTTCGCGGCAAGCGCGGATTTTACCGCGCAAATGTCCGGCACGGCGTCAGTCGTCTGCGATCGGGCCAGCGCTATACACTCGGCATCATTTTCCATGACGCTAAGTAGCGGCATCGGGCCCATTTTCAATGCTCGCGTGGAGAGATTTGACCAGTTCCGACAAAATCTGGAAGAACAGAGAGAACGTGAATCAACGTACCGGCGATTCATCCTCGATCTTTACCATGCGAAACCGATGAATGGACACGCACGGATTCACGAACCGAAAAGTGGAAGGATGGTTCACGTTGGCGCGGTTGTCGCCCGGTGACTCTTGCCAATGTAAACGGACATCCTCGGAGAAATGCTGCCCCCCGTCGTGTCTTCGGAAGCCGCCATGTCGTGCAACGCTTCGTCGCTGAAAGCAATAGAATCCTAGCCGTGCTCGGGAGCCGTAGGACGCGAGGAGGGCAGGCGCACCGAACGGATCACTCAGAGCATCATCTCGCCGGGCTCGCGTAGAGGGCCCGCTCGAACTCCTCCTCCGCCGCTAGCGCCCCATCGTCGCTGAACGGCAGCGTCTGCATCAGCACCACCCCGCAGGTTTTCCCGGAAACATCAATCCAGAAAAACGTGTTGAAGATGCCGTCCCATGCCAGCGACCCCGCCGCGCGCCCGCCTTCCACCGGCCGGCTGTTGATTCCAAATCCCCATCCGAACTTGTCGGGCGAGCCCGGCAGGCGAACGGGATTCTTGAGCAACTGCGGAATCGTGCTCCTCAACTCCGGTAGCTTCATCTCGCCGATCTGGTTGTGACTCATCTCCGCCACCGTCTCCGCCCGCAGAATCCTCTTGCCGCCGAATGTCCCGCCGTTCAGCACCATCCGCTCGAACTTCAAGTAATCCCCCGCCGTCGAGTAGAGGCCGCCGCCGCCGCTGAAGAACTTCACCGGCTTCATCGGCTGAGGCGGCGGTTCTACAAAACTCCCATCCGCCTGCCGCATTTGAAGCGCCACCACCCGCGCCTGCTTTTCCGCCGGAACGTTGAAGAACGTGTCCGTCATTCCCAACGGCTCGAAGATGTGCCGCCGAAAATATTCCTCCAGCGTCTCCCCGCTCACCTGTTCCACCAGTTCTCCCAGCCAGTCGTAGCTGATTCCATATTCCCAGTGCGTTCCCGGATCGAACATGAGCGGCGCCTTCAGAAACGCGTCGCTATCCCCCGTAATCGCGGGAGCCAGTCCCGCCTCCACGTACTCGTGCAGCCGCGCATCGAAAAAGTCGTAGCCAAACCCCGAAGTATGCGTCAGCAATTGCCGCACCGTCGGCGGCGTCTTCGGTGGCCGCAGCTTCGCCTTTTTCGTCGCCGGATCAAATTCCTCCAGCACTTGCAGCTTCGCCAGTTCCGGGAGATAGGTCGCCGCGGGCTCGTCCAGTTTCACACGCCCGCTCTCAATGAGTTGCAGCACCGCCACCGCCGTCACTGCCTTGGTCATCGAAGCGATGTGGAAAATCGAGTCCAGCGTCATCGGAACATCTTTCGTGCTGGCGCGCTTCCCGAACGCCCCTTGGTAAATGACTTCGTCTCCCCGCGACGCCATAGCCACCACCCCCGGTACCTTCTTCTGCTCCACCACCTCCCGCAGCACCAAGTCGATCGAGTTCCCCGGCTTCGTCCGGCTTCCCGCAGCCAGCGTCAGGATCGCCATCCCCGCCAGCGCCACTGCCGCCAGCAAACCTCGCCGCACCGCCTCTCGAACCGCCTTCATCCTTTTCATTCCTGCCCTCTCAGTTATGTTCAGTCGCTCGCAGCATGACGATCATCAAAGCTTCAGGTTCCTATTTCGGCTGCGCTAGCCCCGTAACAACTGCGGCGACCTTATCGAGCATCTGGTTCCAGCCCTCCAATTGACCGCTATTCTTCGCGCTCTCCATGGGTTCATTTCCAATGCAGGTAAGTTTCGTCTGGCCGTTTCCGAGATCCTCAAATATGGCCACGTCGTACGCACCCTCAATGGCTTCATGTTCTATTCCTAATTCCGCAGGCTCGATCTTGTTTCCCTTTGAGTCGGCAAAGTACATCAAGGAAACGATCTTCTCGTGCGGAACAATCTCGTGGTATTCAACTGCATTCCAGAACTCCTGCCCATCCGGCGCCTTCGTGCAGCAGAGAAGTTTTCCCCCAACGCGAAAATCCATCTGGCAAACAGTCGCAGTGAAGCCTTTCGGTCCCCACCACTGCATCACGTACTTCGGGTCAGTCCACGCCTTCCAAACCAATTCGCGCGGGGCATCAAAAACTCTGGTGACAACCATCCGCTCCATCTCATTTACCGTGTTGTTTGTCATCTCTGACCTCATCTTTTTTCATTTGTTTCAAAACCACATCCAGCTTGTCGAAACTCTCTTCCCAGAATTGGCGATAGCTAATCGCCCAGTCGCTGACTGTCTTTATCGCCTCTGGCCTAAGCGTGCAGATACTCTCTCGTCCACGCTTCGTCTTGATCACAATCCGCGCCCGCATCAGGTAGGCAATATGTTTTGAAATCATCTGCTGCGAGAGTGCAAACGGCTCCGTCAATCCATGCACAGAGGCCGGCCCATGGGAGAGTCGCTCGATCATTGCCCGGCGGGTTGGATCAGACAAAGCCGCAAATGTTGTCCCCAGGCGATCCACAACCATATGGTAGTGGATATTCATTGAATGTCAATTGATATTTTCTCGCGAGCCCGATTTCCATTCCCTGGTCGCTGGACCCTGACACCCGCGCGTGATAAGTCGCCACTGTACTCACTGGACAGGATCGCTACCCTTAAGTCGGCATGGCATCACTTTTCTCGTAGCAACGGCGTCTCGTCGCATGAAGGTGCCCTGCCCGTTTCAGGGGACCTATGCATCCTCCGTTTCAAAAAGCCTCCGCCATTCCGGCATGACCGTGGCCTTCAAAACCACGTTTGAGGTATTCACCAGGGTTGGCCCCGACAACTCGCTTGAACGCCTTACTGAATGCGGCGTCGGACTCGTAACCGACCAATCGAGCGATTTCTGGGAGCTTTTTGTCACGCCGTTCAAGTAGCTGTATCGCCTTCTGCATCCGCCACTCGGTTACGTATTCCAGCGGCGTTTGTCCCAGTAGCTCTTTGAAACGTGCTGCGAATGCCGAGCGAGACATGCCCGCCGCTTCGGCCAAGGATTCGACCGTCCAGGGCCTATTCACTCTGTCATGAATGGCACTCAGAGCAGCGCCTATTTGAGGATCGAAAATTGCACGAAGCCATCCTTTGTTGCGTTCTGGTCTCGACGCGATATGCGCCCGGAGTACCTGGATAAACAGAACCTCGGCCAGTCGACTCGCGACGACTTCAGATCCCGGCGCTTGTTCTTCCATCTCTGACGCCAGCGCCTGCACTGTGGTGTGAAGAGCAAGCGTGCGAGCCTGATCGGCTTTCATCAAAATGAAGTTCGGCAATAACTGAGTGATCGGCCTCAGGCTGGCGCGATCGAAACTCAAGGATCCACATACGATTGTCGTCGGTGCGCCACCGCCGCCACAAAGAGCGACATTGCCGTTGGCTTTGGCCCCGATCTCGCGGAAGCTCCACCTCGGACGTGTTCGCGGGCTGTCGCGCAAAACAATCGAAGTCCCCTTAGCCAGCAAAAAGCAATCACCACCGGTGAGGGGAATCGGCTCCGGAATGCCTTCGACACTCAGCCAGCAGTTGCCGCGCGAAAGCATAGCGAAGTGCGCCAAATCTGTGGGTGACATCTTTTTGTCGGAAGGCGTGACTTTTTCTTCGGTCTGGTTTTCCTGTTTTACGCCCCACGGGGCTGTGGCTTCGAGCCTGTGCAGACCGAAAGCAGTTACGTGCATCGTTCTAAAGATGTCTGTTATCGAATCCAACTTAGCCTCTATCTTTTGGACGAATGGACAGAATATTAGGACTCCTGAGCAGTTCTCGTCCACCGCTGAAGAACTCTACTCTACTGTACCGAATGTTACGCATCTATCGAAGGGAGTAATTATGGGAAAGCTAGAAGGAAAGGTTGCAGTCATCACGGGTGGATCGAGCGGCATGGCGCTGGCGAGCGCCAAGCGGTTCGTTGAAGAAGGAGCCTACGTTTTCATCATGGGCCGGAGGCAGGAGACGCTCGATGAGGCGGTCAAGCTGATTGGCCGGAACGTGACCGGCGTGCGTGGTGACGCGGCCAATCTCGACGACCTCGACCGCCTGTTCGATACAGTCAAGCGCGAAAAGGGCAAGATCGACGTCCTGTTCGCGAGCGCCGGCACGGGCAAAGCCGTCAAACTGGGCGAGATTACCGAGCAGCACTTCGATGAGGAATTCGGCCTGAATACGCGCGGCACGCTGTTTACCGTTCAGAAGGCCTTGCCGCTGTTCAACGATGGCGGATCAATCTTCATGACCGGGTCAGTTGCTTCGGTGAAAGGTTTTCCTGGTTTCGGCGTGTATGCGGCGAGCAAGGCGGCGTTGCGCTCCTTCGCACGCACTTGGCTCAACGAACTGAAGGGCAGGAATATCCGGGTGAACGTGCTGAGCCCGGGGCCGATCGCCACACCGATGCAGGACCAGGTTCTCACCGAGGAGGCGAAGCGGATGTTCGAATCCCTGATCCCGCGCGGAAAGATGGGCCGCCCCGAGGAAATTGCGACGGCCGCTCTGTTTCTTGCTTCAGACGATTCGAGCTTCGTCAATGGCGTGGATTTGTCTGTCGACGGCGGCTTCTCGGCCATCTGAAATCCGATTGATAACGATATCTCGGCCGTGAGTTGAAAGCCATGCGCGGCTCCGAACAGTATCACTCAATGAACTCGCGAATCGCGTGGTCGTAGGAGCGCTGAGAACTGGGTAAGGCCAAGCTGTTGAGGACGGCCGACTTGGACTGTTCAAGATATGAAAGCTTCGGGACAGTTTTGGGAGCCCGCTTCCTCTTCGATTTTGCATTTCGCGCCATTGCAACCGCCTCCTTCGAGCTGTTGCAACAGCGTCAATCACCAATATGTCTCCTGACCATCTGTCCGTTTGCCGTTACCGACCCTTCCTGCCCTTTTGAAATTCGGCTTGCGTTCGTTTCATGCCATCCAAGGTTTCGAAATCGAGCCTGCAGCAACTTCTCTCAAGGGATCCTCACCCGAAGCCGCATAACTGTTCCTCGAAACGGACCTAGTGCCAGCGCAGAGTCATTGCGGCGAAATCTAGTTCGAGTTGCTTGACGTGGAGCGAGGCTGGGCCCACATAGCCGTCAATTCCATCGAGGTCTGCTTTCCCGGGGCCTTCGATCAGAAAGACTGGAGTCACGGCTTCTTGGGGAAGAACTTGCACTCCCGGCAAATCGACCAATGTGGCTTGCAAGCGTCCGATCAAGGCGTCCTTGGGTTTCCCTTCGGTGCGCAGGTGCGGAAGTGCGCGACTGAGACGGCCCTTATATAGCATCATGTATCGTAATCCCGTATCAAAGAACAAGTGCATGGGAACTCCTTGAATAGCCAACGTGACTACCAGGGCCTTCACGGCGGAAGGGTTAGTTCCGCCCCCCTCATCTAGTTCAAAAGAAATTCTCCTTCGCTCGTAATCAATGCCGATTGTTTTGGCCCGACTGAGGACATCCAGTCCGATGATCCCGTCGGCACTATCCGCGAACTCGCTAATGTCGGCGAGTCTGGCGACCATCATGCTGACACCCGCGACGCGAAGCGGGCCTATCACAACATCGGGAACGTCCGCCCACTCGATTGCGAGGTCCCGATCAAAATTGAACACTTTTCCCGGCTGGCGAGGCAGTTGCATCCTATCCGCAACTCTGCGCTCAATCACGCTGTAAGACGAACCGGTGTCTAGAATGAACCTCAGCCCATCCAGTTCGCCGATCTGTCCGTGGACGACGACCTCGAAGTTCGACACCAAGTCGAACGATAGAAAGAAATCCGGGTAGGGGCGGTGAAGGACCTGTGCGCTCGCATGCAATGTCAACCCGGCCACAAGAAGCAATCGGACACTCCCTGCCGGAAGCATTCGCAGACCCATGATCTCAACCTCAACCCAATCGCAGCTGAGGCGAGCATCGATCGGACAGGGCGGTCTCCTCAATTCACATTTGGTCTCCCTTGTGCCTTACTTATGTCAACAGGCAATCACCTGATAGCAAACAGTTTGGACTCGATTGTCTCCCGAGAAGTATTGAAACTTCAGTCTCCCGTTTTCGTCTATTCTGAAGGTCACTGCGATAAAGACGGATTGTCGAACCGTCGCGGCCCGTTTTCTAGGTGCAAAGATGGAACAGCCCGCTCCAAACTCCTCGAGGCGTTTCGGGGTCTTCGATCTCGATTTGCATTCAGGCGAGCTGCGGAAAGCCGGAACACGCATTCGGCTTCAGGACCAGCCCTTGAAGATCCTGATTGCCTTGCTGGAACAGCCCGGTGCGGTTGTCACGCGCGAAGAACTGAAACGGCGCATCTGGCCGGACGATTCCTTTGGAGACTTCGACCACGCCGTGAATGTGGCTGTAGGCAAGCTGCGTGCAGCCTTGTCGGATTCGGCGGACACGCCGCGCTATGTGGAGACGTTGCCCCGCCGGGGGTACCGTTTCATTTCTCCGGTCACGGCCGCTGCCGAGGCACCGCACACAAATACCGCGGCACACTCCGCACCGGCGCAAGCGCCGATGGAAAAACGAGCACGCTTCGTGCGGCTGCCAGCGATCGCCACAGGTGCGATTGTGCTCGTGCTCGTTGCTTTGAGCTCGTGGGTCTTTACCGCGGGCAAGTCGCGGAAAAAGTTGACCGACAAAGACACGGTAGTTCTCGCGGATTTCGAAAACACAACGGGTGACGCAGTGTTTGACGGCACAATGCGTCAGGGCCTGGCCATACAGCTCGAACAATCGCCGTTCCTCAGCCTGGTTTCGGACGCAACCGTGAAACAGACTCTGCGGCTCATGAACCAACCGCCGGATGCGCAGCTCACTCCGGATATCGCGCAGCAGCTTTGCATTCGTACCGGAAGCACCACGGTACTTAACGGCTCAATCGCGAAACTAGGCAATCAGTACGTGCTGGGGTTGAAGGCTACCAACTGCGCGACCGGCGATTCGCTGGTAGAGGAGCAAGTGACTGCGGAAAGAAAAGAAGAGGTACTGAATGCCCTGGCGCAGGCGGCGTCTCATATGCGCACGAGGCTCGGTGAATCGGTAGGGACAGTACAGAAATACAATACGCCTCTCGAGCAAGTTACTACGCCTTCGCTTCAGGCACTCCATGCTTATAGTTTGGGACGTTCCACATTGATCGACAAGGAAGACCAGACCGCGGCGATCCAACTTTTTCAACGCGCCATCCTACTCGATCCGAACTTTGCCATGGCCTATGCCTCTCTCGGCTTGGCGTATGGGGAATATTCGGAACAAGAAAGCGTAGCGAACTACCGTAAGGCGTATCAGTTGCGCGAGCACGTGAGCGATCGTGAGAGGTTCTATATCGAAGCGCACTATCAGGAATCGGTTACGGGCGACTCGGAAGAGGCCCAACAGGTTTACAAACTCTGGAGCCAGCTTTATCCACGTGACGATATTCCGCATCTGAACGTGAGTGAAATTTACTGCACTCTCGGCCAATACGAGGACGCAAGGAGAGAGTCGGCGGAAAGCCTGCGGCTGCTTCCCGGAGATTGCCTGAGTTACGGTGTCCTAGTGGGCGCGCTTATTCGTCTGGATCGCCTGGATGAAGCCCGCGCCCTAATGAAAAGTGCCGAAGAGCGAAAGGCCGATTGCTATCATATCCAGGTATACCGATATGCACTGGCGTTCTTGGACCGCGACAATCCTGAAATGGAACGGATTGCCAACAATCCCGGGACTCAGTGGAAGTTGCAACTTACTTATATCCAGGCCCAGACCGCAGCGTATTCTGGACGCTTGGGCGAGTCGCGCGAGCTGATGCGCCAGGTCGACCTGTTGGCGCGGCAATCAGACCAGACGCAATTAGGCGGGCTATTTGATGAGCTTGCCGCTATGTCGGAGGCGCTCTTTGGCAATGAAGAGCTGGCTAAAAAGGAGACGAGAGAAGTGCTCGCGCGATCCAAGAGCAGGGAAGCCGAAGGACTCGCGGATATAGCCCTCGCGTTGGCGCACGACGAAAATAGTGCACAGTCGCTGGCCGATGATCTTGCCAAGCGCTTTCCAGACAGCACCCTCATGCAGACGAACTATTTACCCTCAGCGCGCGCACAACTGGCCCTGAACCATATGGACACACAGAGAGCCGTCGAAGCTTTACAAATAGCGGTTCCTTATGAACTCGGGAGCCTGTATGGAAACAACCCAATGTTTCCCGTCTACCTGCGTGGCCAGGCCTATCTGATGGCACGGCGGGGCAGGGAAGCGGCCGCGGAGTTCCAGAAAATTCTGGATCACCGGGGAATTGTTCTGAACTCGCCCATCGGTGCCCTCGCGCGTCTAGAAATCGCTCGTGCCTTCACCATGCAAGGTGAAGCCGCCAAAGCATGTGTTGCCTATCAGGATTTCCTGACCCTCTGGAAGGACGCTGACCCTGAGATCCCCATCTTGAAGCAAGCCAAGGCCGAGTACGCGAAACTGCATTAGCTCCCCTTGGCAGGAATTCGCAATTCCCCTGCATCCAAGGTGAATTGTTGGCAGGCGGTCACGGATGTTCTTCGCAGGTTCCGCTTGGATCACCGCCATTCGTCTGTTACTACTCGGGCAACTAATCGGAATGGTCCAATTGCGCTGGAAAGATCATCCCCGATATGTCAACTTGTATTTAGCTACGAAAGATTTGGCGGACGGCTGGCTCATAGGACATTAGTGCGGGCCAAAAGTCGGCTTGGGAAAAGTGTGAAGCGAAACCTCTTCCAAGCCTGTTTCTGGATAGTGCGCGCAGGCGACAACTCCATCCAGAATGGACGGCTGCGTATCCTTAGAACTCTAATTCGGCAATCAACTTCAAGAGTCGAAGAAGTGTTGTGCGTTCTTCTGGAGTCAGTTCTTCTCGGATCTTATCGTCAGCGGCGATCCTCGCACTGATCAAGCGTTTCCTGTATTGGTGGCCTTTTGGCGTCAACCTAACGTGAATTGCCCTGCCCGATTCTGCTTTTGTCTCCGACACAAGCCCGTCCTGAACCATCGTCTTGATGGCTCGGTGGACGACAGTTCGGTCGATACCGAGAAGTGTGGCGATTTGATTCTGATTGAGCGCGGCGCCATCCCGGAGTGTGGAAAGGATGAAGCCACGAGTCGCAGAGCACTGAGTTTTTCGTTCGAGTCTCTTCCCCACAGAAAAATAGGCTGCCGCAACATGGGCAAGTACTGAGTCGCTCAGGATGTTTTCAGGAATATCCTTCTTTGGAACGATGATCATAGGACGGTTACCGTGGCCTCGAGAGGCCGCCGCCACTGCGGAGGTTCCGCATAAGCTGGCGATTTCTTCCCGATCGCAATCACCATCACAATTTCATGATACCGGGTTGACAGGCCGAGAAACCTGGAGAGTCTGCGGCCATCGAATCCTTCCATCGGACACGTGTTGAGCCCCACCGCTTCGGCGGCGATCATCAGATTCTCACAGGCCAACGATGTACTCTTCATCGCCCACTTTAACAAGTCCTGTCGAAACAAGGGTGGCATCCCCATCGTCTTCCACAAATTCACCAGTCGAAAAATCGCCCACTTGACCGCGGCAAAAATGCCAAACGGTCCTGGCATGAACAGAATCCGGCCGATCTTCGCCGTCCGCTCGTAATCCCGGATCTTGGCGTCAGTGAAGCCGCTTCGGCGCATCCACTCCAACTGGGCTTGCGAGGTTGCTGCCAACGACCCGATGTCGGCCACCGCCACCACCAGCGCCGACGCCGTTGCCGCAGGCATCTGTCCCATGCAGAGTTTTGCCGCGGTGGCCTTGCTGGGCGACGATTCCACCCAAAATAACCGGTACGGTTGCGAATTGAAGCTCGAGGGAGCATGGCGTGCTGCATCGACGATTTGTTCACGCAATGCTTGCGGGATTTCGACTGGCGCAAAGGCCTTGATTGCTCGTCTGTGAAACATCGCTTGCAAGATGTCGCTCATAACTTCCTCCATGTTGCTATTGCAACATAAATATGTTGTCATTGCAACATAAAAACAAATACGACGCCGGGGGTTGTTGGCAGCATCAGCCCGATGAGGAATGCGAAGGAAACTTTGGCAGGCCCTGAATCCGGTTCACGAGACCCGCAGCGTCGAGTCCACCTGAAGGGGCGACTCCGTTCGCTCCGATTCCAAAGCCCGATGCAGTGTTTGCAGACGTCGCCACCGGTGTCCGAATTTGGGCAGGAATGTCCTGAAACGGGCAGAGGGGCAGGCTCTCAATCCGTGTAAGTGACTTAAAATGTGGTGTCTGGAAATGGCAGGAGCGCTGCTACCTCAGCCACAAGGGGGGAACCATGTCCTTCGCTCGCGATCTCCGATTTGCGGCCTATTCGTTGGCTCGCACTCCAGGGCTGGCGTTCGCCGTAATCCTCACGCTGGCTCTCGGCATCGGCGCCAATGCGGCAATCTTTACGCTGGTGCGCGGCGTCCTGCTGCGACCGCTGGTCAACCGCGACGAAGATCGCCTGATTTATATCCGGCAGAGCGCCCCTGGCATCGGCGCGGAAAACGACCGTTTTTCCGTGCCCGAACTCCAGGACTTGCGCGCCAGTGTGAAATCGGTCAGCCAGTTTGGCGACTTTTCGACGATCGGGTTCACCATGATTGGGCTGGGTGAGCCGCGCGAAGTTCGCGCCGGCGTTGTCGGTGGGTCTTACTTCGAGGTCATGGGCTTGCGCCCCGTGCTCGGCCGGCTGCTGGACATGCGCGACGATGGCCCCAATGCCGCTGGCGCTGCGGTGCTGACCTACCGCTACTGGTCCACGGCGCTTCACAGCGATCCATCGGTGATCGGGAAGCAGGTTCGGTTCGATACGCGTACCGCCACCATCGTTGGCGTACTCGAGCCTTCGGTTCCCTACCCGGCGGACACTGAGCTCATCGCGAACGTCGTGACCAGCCCGCATCATCTCTCCGCGACTATGGTCACTGGCCGCGTTCATCGCATGACGGAATTATTTGGGCGTCTGGCTCCGGGAGTTTCTCTCGAGCAGGCCCGCGCCGAGTTGCGCTCGGCATACTCTGCAATGAAAAAGGATCACCCCGAAGCGTACCCTGCGGGCGGGCAATTCACTATCGAAGCGAAGCTGCTGCGCGATGAGATCACGTCGGGCGCTCGTACCGTGTTGCTGGTTCTGCTCGCCGCCTCGGGACTGGTGTTCATTATCGCGTGCTGCAATGTCGCGAATCTGATTCTGGCGCGGACCGTCCGCCGCGAAGCGGAATTGGCGGTGCGTACCGCGCTCGGCGCAAGCGCCAGTACGTTGCGCCGCCTGCTGCTGGCGGAAAGCCTGCTGCTCTGCGGCGCGGGAGCCTTTCTGGGAGTAGTTAGCGCAAGTCCCATGGTCAACATCCTGGCACGGTACGCTTCGCGCTTCTCCGTACGCGCCCTCGACTTGAAGATTGACTCGAGCATGCTCTGGCTCGGCGCAGGCTTGGCGATCGCCGCGGCCGTGCTCCTGGCTTTCGTCCCGCGGTTACCCACGGCCAACACATCGCAAGGTATCAGCCTCAGCAGCGGAGGAGTCCGCATCACCGGGGGGACGAACCGGCGGCTCCGCATCTTCGCGATCACCCAGGTTGCGGCCTCGTTCATGCTTCTGGCTGGAGCGAGCATGCTGATCAAAACGCTGCTCACTCTGCAAGCCACCCAGACTGGTTTTGACATGCACCGCGTGCTGGCCATGGATATGCCAGTCATGTCTTATGGCAAGACTCCGGACCAGATAATCAATTTCTATCGGGAGGCCATACGCCGCATTAAGGAGGTGCCTGGAGTTGACGGAGTCGCTGAAGGGACTACTGTCCCTTGGCGTGACGCGCAGGGTTTTGGTCCGGGTATGCAGTTCACCGGTGAAGGTCACGTCAAAGGCGCTCGAGAAGAAGATCCTATGGCGCAGTTCCGCGCGGTTACTCCAGGATTTTTTGCCGCGCTTGGCGTGCCCATCATCGAAGGCCGCGACTTCAACGAGGATGACCGGCGCGGTGGCGAGCCTGTAGTAATCATCAGCCAGAGTGTCGCACAGCAGATGTTCCCCGGCCAGGATCCCCTGAATCGCCACATCATGTGGACCGACCCCGTAATGGATTTCATCAGCATGAGCAAGGGACCGCGCCGGATTGTTGGGGTAGCCGCCGATGTCGATGATGCCCACGTTATACCGGGAGCGGCACTCACTATCTATCATCCGTTCGGCCAGGTGCCGGATAATCTTGCCGACAACGGCGTGAGCATCTTTGGCGGGCGCCTGTTTGTGCATACGCGCATCGATCCCTATGCGCTGGTCACGCCCGTCACGCGCATCGTGCGCGAGATGTCGGTTGAACAACCCGTCGAGCACGCTTCTACGCTCGAAGACATTCGTGCCGAAGTGCTCACTCCCGATCGACTCAACACCATCGTGTTCGGCGGATTTGCCGCGGTTGCTTTAGCGATCGCCATCGTGGGCGTCGCGGGCGTGCTCGCCTTCTCCGTCAGTGCACGCACACGTGAGTTCGGCATCCGCCTCGCCATCGGCTCACAACGCCGGCACCTTTTGACCCGTGTCATTGCCGAAGGAACCATAATGGCGGGCGCTGGCGTGATTGCGGGCGCAGCGGTCGGGTTCGTTCTAGCACGGCTCGCGGGTAAGTTTTTTCTGGAGGTCAAAATGCCAGGCCTTTTGCCCGTGCTCATTGCCGCGTTCGTGCTGATGGCAGTCGCGATTGTCGCATCCGTGTTGCCCGCGGCTCGCGCTGCGCGGGTCGATGTGATGCAAGCGCTGCGCTCTGAGTAACTGCGTCAGAAGTTTCGGCCATTCCGAATGCGCGAGCCATCCTCGCCCCGGGACTAGCCCGGACCTATCCGCTGGAGAAGGCTGCTTTGGTGAAGGCGGTTCTGAAAGATCCGCCGGACCACCAGTCGATCGCCAACGTTTCCGCTGACGACCCTATTCTGAGATCAACTATGCGGACCCATGTGTAACCGCGCGCCTCGCTGCCAGACACGCCAACAACGCGTTGCCGCAAACGGCGACGGCCAACCCGAGTTTATTGAAAGCAGCGTCTAGAATTCGTACCTCAACGCAAATTGCATGATGCGTGGATTGTTGAGAAGTCCGGTGTAGTTCCCGAAAGTTCCTCCGCTGGTCAAACCGAGTGTTTGATTGAGAAGTGCTGACTGCACATCGAATACAGGTGTATTGGTCACGTTGAAGACTTCCCAGCGAAACTGGAGGCTTTGGTTCTCTCGCCATGGCATATGCCAACGTTTCGCCAAACCGAGGTCGATTCCGAAATATCCTTCGCCCCGAATCGCATTGCGCTGCCCGGATTCACCGGCGTAGGCGGGAGCGAATGAGTTGATCGCTGCCGGACCATTGGCAAAAATGTTCGGTAGGCCGTTCACGATGAACTTTCCGCTCTTCACGGGCGCAATCTGATCAGCATTGCCTTCCATTTCGAAATTGGTAGGAAAATTTGTGACCCCATTATCCACGGTGACGGGAAATCCGCTCGTCCAACGAAGTAGTCCGGAGAATTGCCAGCCTCCAATTACCGCATCCGTTGCACGATTCACCTGGCGTCCCATCAACTTACCGCGACCGAACGGCAATTCGAAGATCCAATTCGAATTGATCTGATGAGTGGCGTCGAAGGAAGCCGGTCCGTACTGTGCGCGCGGGTTCCAAGCGTTGATGATGTTGTTGTTCAGTCCAAGGAAACTACCGGAGCTGGCGGGGCCGACGCGCTCAGCGTCGGAAGAAATATCGAGAGCCTTTGAGAGTGTGTAATTCAGATCAAACTGTAGGCCGTGAGTCATTCGATGGCGCAATGTAAACTGCGCTGCGTTGTAATTGGACCATCCGATCGAGCGCCACGCGAACAATGAACTGAATTGCGGCGAATAATATGAGTACTGTCCGCCGGAGAAAAAATAAGTTTGGTTCGGATTGTTGAAATCGGGACTGCCGTAGTAGTCGAGGACGTAAAGTGCCAGCGAGTCGTTGAACGCAGTACTACAGAATTGATCGAACGCGAATACGACCGGATTCGTGGTCGGAAGCGTAGCGCCCCCGGTGCAACCGCTCAGTGTGTAAGCTCCTCCTGGCGCCAATGGCTGAATTTGATCCTTCCAGAATTGCTGCACATTTGTCGGCAGCTGGTTCGGATTGAAGGACTGCGTCGGAGCGGAAACTCCGGCGACTAGTTGCGGTCTGAAGACCTTTGCCAGGGACTTCTCTGCCGTGAAATAGTCGAGTCCGGATTTCGCATCGTGAATGTCTAGAGGCATAGCCAAATCGTCTTGGGCCAGTAGTCGGTGAGAGAAGCGACCGACATAAGCGACATCCAAGGTGAAATTGGATTTCAGTTCGCGGCTGATGGCGAAGTCAACAGTGTAGGAATAAGGAGTCTTCAAGTTTGGGTCAAGGCCCCAGGAAATCGCCCCCAAGCCCACCGGATATTGCTGCGGAAAGCCTCCTGCCGGGGCGGGCTCAAGAATTGCATTCCCGGCATAGTCTTTTTTCGGAATTACATTCATGCTAGTGAGCCTTGGTGCGATCGTTGAATTTTCAACTGCCGACGGATTGTTGAGCTGTGTATTCAATCCGAAGGACCCATTCTGATCGAATGTGTCCACGAGATTCTCTCCCGCGCGGTCATAAACGATTCCAAAGCCTCCTCGAATGCTAGTGTGTCCCGGTCCACCAGTCATTTTCCGGAAAAACCCGTCCGAAAAATCCGGCGACCACGCGAATGCCAACCGCGGCCCGAAATCCTTAGTGTCCCATCCGTAATAGCCAGGCTTGTGGTTGGCCGGTCCAGCCCAGTTATATGCAATCAGAGGTTGAGCACTGGAAGGAACGCCAGCGTACATGCCCGCCTGGCGCGCAGCAAACCAGTTTCCCAGATTTATGTTTGTGCCCACTTGAAGTCCATTCGTTTCCCAAGGCGGAGAGAACAAGGAATAACGCAGCCCCAGAGTGAGTGTGAGATTCGGCTTCACTTTCCACGTGTCTTGCCCATACATTTCGTACGAGTCTTCCGCAAAACGACGCGTCACGGGGGCACCTTGCGCCAGCGTCGCCCCTTGCCGGTTGTAGTTGTAGACCGCGTTGCCGAGGGGAATCATGCCTAGCAAGCTCGTCACGGCATTGTCGTAATTGCTGGTGAAAGAACTGTCCACTCCTACGAAGCCCTGATTGAGCGGATTCAACGGGTCAGGATTCGTTGGCTGTGAAATGCCTGAGTCAACGAACCAGTTCGGGTTGGCAGCACCTACACTAAAGGAATTATTCAGGTTGCTTTCGGGAGAGCGAAGAAACGCGAACTGTACTCCGAACTGCCATGTGTGCTTTCCTCGAACCCACGAAACATCGTCGGTAAAGTTGTTTACAGGGCGCTGAAAGGAAGACGAACGCGCCACGCCTTGGTTAATTGCGTACAGATAATTCCACGGCAGATTTGAGTTACCCACAATTCCCGCGCTTTCACGGACAAAGCCATAGTGAAAGTTATTCAGCAGGTTCTGTGAAATGACCGCCGTATAGCTGGCGATAAGACCTTTGTTGAAATTTACATTCGTTTGTTCAGGGGGCTGACTGGGCAGGAATGGCGCACCGCCAGCATTCTCATTGGCAAGTGCCGCGCTCAACGAGAGTCGTTGTTTACCGTCCGCGGTGAGGTTGTAGTCAAGTTTGCCGATGTACCAGTTCTTCTTTGTATGCGTCGACGCCCGGAAACGATAACCGGCAGTATTCAGAGTGTCACCCGCAGTGAAGTCGTTAGGCAGAGGATAGGTGCCGTAGAACTGTTCCACGACCGGATCAGGCCCATGGGGGCCGCGACTGGTGCCATCCCACGCTGTGAGAGTCGCCGCAGGGACCGCTTCGTATCCGGGTGGAGCGGTATAAGTCCCACCGTTCACCGTGACCGAATTTCCTGGACACTGCGCTGTATTTAGTTGGCCGGAAGTTGTCTCCAGGCAGAGATATTGTACGACGCCATTTTTGTACGCCGCGGTCGGTACGATTCGTTCAGCATCAACGGCTTCGGCTGAACGATACCCCTCATAGTTAAGGAAAAAGAAAAAGCGATTTTTAACGATAGGACCGCCCAAGGAAGCGCCAAAGATATTTCGATTCAGCTGCAACGGCTTGTTCGGCTCGGAACTGGCGAGCTGTGCTGCCTTGATGAAGAAATCATTGGCGCTGAACGCAGAATTCCGGTTGTACTCGTACACAGAGCCGTGAAAGTTGTTCGTCCCGCTCTTGGTAATCAGAGTGACCTGCGCTGCGGAGGAGACCCCCTGGTCCGCGCCGTAATTCGTGGTCGTGACTCTGAATTCCTGCACTGAGTCAAGGGTCACGGGCAACACCGAGGTGAACGCACTCCCCCCCTTGTTATTGGCCGGAATGCCGTCGACCGTGACATTACTCTGATCGCTGCGGGCTCCATTAACAGCGCCGCTCCGTGTATCCACGGTGGAATCAATGTCGGGACTATTGCCGGTATACAGTACTCCCGCCTGCAAGCTGAGCAAATCGGGAACATTGCGGCTTTCGAGCGGCAACTCCTTCACTTGGGTTTCACTGAAGGCGTTCCCAAGCGAAGCGTCGGTCGTATTCACCGCGGCAGCTTCCCCAGAAACCTCGACTTTTTCGGAAGTCGTTCCTATCTCGAGCGTAATGTTGGCGGTGGCGGGCACGTTGACTAACAAGGGCACGTCTTTTTGCTCATAAGGACGAAACCCGTGCATCTCGACCGCAATCGTATACGTCCCCGGAGGCAGAGCCAGAAAGCTGTATTCGCCTGCGCCGTTTGTTTGGGTTTCACGTGTCAGTCCCTGACTCGCGTTGCTGATCGTGACGTGTGCTCCCGAGATTGCAGCGCCGGATTTATCCAGAACATTTCCGCGGACTGACGTCGTTCCTGTCTGCGCAAGGGAAAACGAAGTGGCTAAGAGAACGAACACGACAATCCGTACAGCTTTCATGGGACCCTCCGTGAGAAGCCCGCATTCTACTCGAGGGACGTTGACGTTTCCAATTGTCAAAAAAACGAGTCTCTTAAATACATCGGGTGCCGAATGGGATCACGAAGTGGGAGCGGGTTCATAGTAACCCGCAGACCGTATGCAGCAATTCAGGGGGAACAGAAAACAATGACGTGGTGGGTCTCCCAGAATATTCCAGGACTTCAATCACTTCGACCACGGTGGCACGACACCAGTCATCCGCGCATACGCAACGAGCTGTCCCATATGCTCGTTATTGTGAACGATGATTCGCAGAAAGATACCATCGACCGTCGTGTCGGTATGGAAGAATCTTGTTTTTCGCTGCATATCCCCAGGTGTTTCCGAGGCGTGGGCCCGTTTTACCGCCTCGAGCGAGCGCTTCAGCCAGGCAATGACATCGGCTTTGGAAGTTACCGTTTTTTCCATCCCACTCTTAAGATCCGCGGGCATCTTGGACCCGATCGCTTCCAGCATTAGAAAGTTTGCCCGCACGATGTGCATATATACTTCGCTGGTAGAGCGGACTCCATTCGCCGGCCGCCAGGCGAATTTCTCCGGTGGCGTCGCTTCGGCCAACGTGATCAACTGCTCGGAAATGTGATGCCATTCGCCATCGTATCCCTGAAACAGGTCGACTGGTTCCTGAGCCAACGACAGCGAAGCGTTCATTAAGAAACAGAGCAACAGGGCTCCTAACAACTTTGATTTCACAGCGCAGTTCCTCCATGACGATCTCGCTTTCCGCAGCTTGTTGCCTGCGAGCTTCGGACCCGGTTTAGACGCTTATCCGCCACAAACGTTAAGGGGGTTCTCACCTTTCGATTCCAGAGGGCGAGCAGAACGGTTCGGAAAAATCAGAACCGCCCTGTGCTCTACAGGGGAAATACGCTGTGCATCTGGTAGCCGCGGCTCCCGATTGGATCTCTTGACCGAATAAGCTCCAAACCATACTCCGACCGGCCCAACGCCAATTCCACGACCCTCGACTGCGACCGCGCCGTTGATTTCGCGACCCTGGTCGAACTTGAACACCGTGCCGCAACCGCCCCCGCAAGCCTTTCCCGATTCGCCACCTGCCGTAGTTTCGTAAAGAGCACCATCAACATTTCAGTGAGCCCGGCAAAAAGGTTTTGTCCGACGAGATCTCTATGGAACTTGTACAACGCGACGAGCTTACCGTTACGGATCGTGAACACGGTCCCGAACTCGACATCGCCGCCAGCAATTGTGGTGCCGTACAGATCGCCGCTTACTGAGCGAAGTAATTGAAGCGCGCCTATACAGCGTCCAAAATCAATGTCATATCAGGTCTCGGTAGCGCTCAAGGGCAACTCGAACCAGCTGGCTTCGGGTGCGTACCTCAGCTTTTCCGAACAATTGCTGCAGTGTGTTCTTGACCGCGCTTTCGGAGATCTCCATTCGCGACGCAATTTCCTTATTGGATAACCCTTGTACTACGAGTCGGAGCGCATCCAGCTCTCGACTGCTGAGTGACGGTCTTTCTTTCTGATCGAACGATGGTGTCGTTCCATTGGCAGTCACCCGCTCCTCCGACACGTCGGCGATGATCGCCGCCAGCTTCGGCTTCGTGCCCTCCTTGTATGTGGAAAACCAGACCTCAGCCAAAAAAGACTCGCCGTTGCCGCGATGTCCGCGGCATTGCATCGACGTTCGGAACTGAGGTCCCTCCTCCGGACGCAACGCATGATGGAGCTCTGGTAAGAAAGCTGCAACGGGTTGTCCGACCAATTTGCCGTCACGCGGGACCATGAGCTCGTTTGCGGCTTGGTTCGCCAGTTCGATAAATCCACGCTCGTCTACCGTAACAATGGCGGCGGGGCTCGTTTCAACCAATACCCGCATCCGTTCCTGAGCCTCGAGACTAAGACGTTTGTTCCGCACCACCTCAAACGTCAGTAGCCCACAGCCGCAAAGTGCTAGTGTTTCGAATCCAAGCCGAATATGAGCATCCGCTGGATCCAGGTTGCTGAAGCGTTCGCTCAACAGCGCGCAAGCCAGCCCTAATAGAACAATCGTCCAACGGGGCAGGAGCCCCGCCACGAGCATGATCGGGAAGAGGTAGAGGAAGCCCAACGAGAAATAGGGCTTCGTCCACCAATCGACGGCAGCGATGGCAATAATAATGACACTGCTGGCCAGAAGAACGGGGGCGCGATTTCGCCGATCCCAGATCCAATCCAATAGGAGCATGTTCCTGGTGTCAGACTGTCGATTATGGCACGCAGCGCCCGTTCACCAAAGGCAATCGAACGATTAGTCCAGAAGATTATGGGCTTTTACATTCAAGGCCTTAAGTGCCGGGGCGCCTTAGGGATGACAACCCCTATCCGATTGGCCAAGAAGCCAGCTCAAGAAATCAAGATAGTTGCCTATCTGGCTATTGAGTGTCTCCCGCAAAAGCACGGCGCACGATAAATAGGGTTTCATGCTCTGTTGCAGAGTACCCGCAGACGTGTGGGACCCGGTGGGAACCTACCGAGACGCGACGGGCTTGCCGAGTGTGACGTGAACCTGGAAGCTCTGAACCGCGATGTCCTTGTGGTTATCGGACTATTTGGAATGGCGTTGTACATCGTGACGGTTTGTGCCGGAGCGTCAGAACTGCTTTCGCGACTGCCAAAGCCAAAGAAGTCCCGGAAGCGCTCTACAACGGGCGCTCGTTCGAGGCTAAGGAACACCAAGAAATCGATGTAGATCAGGACGATGTTTAGGAACAATGAAAACGCAGATCGCCGCCCGATATTCAATTGCTCCTGTGGGAATCCCTGGTTCAGCCTCGGGCCACAGTCAAGGATCCGTTTTGATATAAAAGGGTTTGTCTGGTTGCTCCTGATAGTCGGCCCTTTGACGAATACGGCTCATGCCCAGCACAACAGTTATACCTGGGAGCAGATTCGAGACAAGTTTGAACTCACAAACCCCACGCTGCTGGCCGGAAAGCTGAACATCGACGAACTCAGAGCCCAGGAGATCACTGCCCACCTCCGTCCAAATCCCGATTTCACTCTCTCAACCGACGGTACCCAAATCGCTCCCAGCAGAAACGCCTGGCAACCGTTCGCCGGAACGTTCGTTTCCCCCGGAGTCAGTTACCTCTTCGAGAGGCGCAATAAACGCGGGCTGCGCTTCGAAGTTGCCAGAGAAGGCACCGCGATCGGCGTCGCCCAACAATCCGATTCCGAACGCAATCTGCTCTTCAATCTGCGGAGCGCTTTCGTGGGCATCCTCCAGGCCAAAGCGGTGCTCCGCCTGGCACAGGACAACCTCGACTACTACGACAAGATTCTGAAAATCAGCCAGGACCGCTTTCAGACCGGAGACATTTCTAAGATCGATTTCGATCGACTTTCGCTGCAGCGGCTGCAATACGAATCCGATCTGCAAACTGCCCTGGTCAATTTACGTACGACAAAGATCACCCTGCTGGCTCTGCTCGACGATCGCAGGCCCCTAGAGACCTTCGACGTCGAAGGGCCATTCGATTTTCAGGACGACCTTCCCTCGCTCGACGAATACCGCAAAGACGCTTTCGATGCCCGCCCCGACCTGCGGGCGGCGGTGCTTTCAGTGCAGCAGGCCGAAAAGAACTACCAACTAGCCGAAGCTAACGGCTCAATCGACCCCACGGTCAGCCTCTGGTTTACGCACAACGGTTCGTTCAACAACCCCGATGCGCTCAACACTCTCGGCGCCAGCGTCAGCATCCCGCTTCGCATCTTCGACAGAAATCAGGGAGAAAAGCTGCTAACGAAAATTGACATCACCCGGAGCGAGAAGCTCCGTCAAGGTGTTGAGACGCAGGTCTATAGCGATGTGGATTCGGCCTACGCCGTTCTCATCAGCGACATCAACCTATTGAAGCCCTACAAGCGGCAATACCTGGAACAGGCGGTGCGCGTGCGCGACACGATTTTCTTCTCTTACCAGCATGGCGCTGCATCTTTGCTGGACTTCCTGAACGCCGAAAGTGAATACCGCACGGTGCAACTGAGCTATGTGAACCTCGTCGGTTCTTTCCTCACTGCAGCGGCCCAGATGAACCTGTCGGTCGGTCGCGAGGTCATTCAATGAACCCACGTCGGACTATGTCTGTATGTCTGTGCTTATTGGCAAGCCTGCTCACGGTCGCCTGCAGCAGCGGTAAGGCGGACCCACGCGCCGAAGCGCCTCCCAAAGCCGCAGTCGAACCCGATCTCGATGCCAACGACTTCAAAGTCGACCATCCAGAACGATTTCCCCTGACCATCGCCCTCGAGCACCGGGCGCCTCCCGCGCTCAGTGTGACTGGAGTAGTTCAGCCCGACATCGTGCGTGCTGTTCCGGTTGTCTCCCTGGCGTCCGGACGTGTCGTTGAGATCAAGGCAAGGCTCGGCGACGCAGTGCAGAAAGGCCAACTCCTGCTGCGTGTTCAAAGCAATGATGTTTCCGGTGCCTACCAGACCTATTTGAAGGCCGAAAACGATGAGCGCCTGGCTCGCACACAACTGGAGCGCGCTCAGGTTCTTTACGAAAAAGGCGCCATCGCCAAGAGCGCTCTTGAACAGGCCGAAGCGGCCGAGGCCGACAACAAAGCCGATCTCAACGCCGCGACCGAACAACTGCGCCTTCTCGGGATCGACAAGCAGCATCCCTCCGGCGTGGTCGACATCGTCGCGCCAATCTCCGGTGTCATCACCGATCAGCAGGTTACGAATTCGTCAGGCGTTCAGGGTCTATCCGGCCCGAATCCTTTCACCATCGCAGATCTTTCCTACGTCTGGATCGTCTGCGATGTCTACGAAAACGATCTCGACGCGGTTCACGTAGGCGAATACGCTGACATCCACCTCAACGCATATCCCAATCAGTCCCTCAAGGGACGCATCGACAACATCCTGCCTGTCCTCGACCCCAACATTCGCACGGCCAAGGTCCGCCTTGAGGTCAAGAATCCTGGAATGCTCCGGATCGGTATGTTTGCCAGCGCCACGTTTTACGGCAAACAACCTGAAATGCACTCGGCTGTTCCTGCCGGTGCCATCCTGCACCTGCACGACCGCGAATGGGTGTACACGCCGCTCGCCGATGGCCATTTCAAGCGCGCGGAAGTGGTCACCGGCAGCATGCTGCCCGACAACCAACAGGAAATCGTCTCCGGGATCAAACCCGGCGACCATGTCGTCTCCAACGCCCTCGATCTGCAGAACACGGTGGAGCAATAGGTGATTCGACGCGTCGTCGATTTCGCGCTCACCAATCGCCTGCTGGTCCTTGGGCTGGCATTTGTGTTGTTTGTCTGGGGCATCATCTCGTTCCACAATCTGCCGATTGAGGCTTACCCCGACGTCGCGGACAACTACGTGGAAATCATCACGCAATGGCCCGGAATTTCGGCGGAGCAAATCGAGCAGCAGGTCACAATCCCGCTTGAAACGGCTATGAATGGCATCCCCGGCGTCGTGCACCTCAGGTCATTCTCACTATTCGGTCTCTCTGACCTGAAGCTGATCTTTGAGGATGGGACCGACAATGCCTGGAACCGCGAGCGCGTCCTCGAACGCCTGAACCAGGTGACGCTTCCCGCAGGAGTCTCGCCCCAGATGGGCACCGATTGGAGCCCGGTCGGCCAGATTTATTTCTTCACCTTGCACAGCACAAATCCGAAATATGACCCGATGGAACTGAAGTCCATTGAAGACTGGATCGTCGAGAAAAATCTCAAGTCAGTTCCCGACATTGTGGATGTCGCGAGTTTCGGTGGGCCCACGCGCGAATACCAGGTTCAAGTTGATCCCAACCGGCTCGTGGCCTACGGTCTGAGTCTCTCCCAGATCGAGCAGCAACTCGCCAATAACAATGCCAACGCCGGTGGAAGCTTCATCCAGGAAGGCTTGCAGCAAATCAATGTCCGCGAGGTCGGGCTCGTTGACCGCGTTCACGATATCGAACAGACCGTCATTTTCGCCAAAGGCGGCACGCCTCTTCGTGTGAAGGATATTGCTGTCGTCTCCCAGGGACCCAAGATTCGGCTGGGCCAGTTCGCCCGCGCCATTCACCGGGAAAACGCCAGGATCGTCGATAACGATGATGTGGTCTCCGGCATCGTTCTACTGCGCAAAGGTGCCGCGGCCGATCCTGCCCTCCGGGCTCTTCACGAAAAAATCCAGGAGATGAACGACCACATCCTTCCCCCCGGGGTAAAGATCGTCCCCTTCATCGATCGCAGCGATCTCGTTCACTTCACCAGTCACACCGTACTGCACAATCTGGGCGAAGGAATGATCCTGGTTTCTGTCGTTCTGTTCCTCTTCCTCGGGAATGTCCGTGGAGCCATTATCGTCGCCGCTACCATTCCCTTCTCGCTGCTCTTTGCCTCAATCTGTCTCGATTTGAAGCAGGTCCCTGCCAATCTGCTTTCTCTTGGAGCGCTGGATTTTGGCATGGTCGTTGACGGTGCAGTCGTAATGATCGAAAACATCGTCCGTCATATGACCCTTGCCCATGGAACCGAGACGCCCGTGGAACGCATCGGCGATGCCGCACACGAAGTGCAGCGCCCTGTCTTCTACGCCATCGGCATCATTATTACTGCCTACCTGCCTATCTTTACTCTGCAGCGCGTCGAAGGTCGTCTGTTTCAGCCGATGGCATGGACGGTCGCCTTCGCACTTCTCGGTGCACTGATGTTTTCGATTGTGATTGCTCCTGTACTCGCCAGCTTCGCCTTCGCCAAGGGCGCAAAGGAATGGCATAACCCGGTAATGTTGTTTCTGACGGAACGCTACCGGAACGCTGTTCGCTGGGCAATTCACCATCGCATTATTACGATCAGCGTAGCCGGGTTCGCCATCGTGCTCGGGAACGTCATTGCCTTCAGTGGCATGGTCGGCTCCGAATTTCTGCCACATCTCGATGAAGGCGCGCTTTGGGTCCGCGGAACCCTCGCTCCCAGCACTGGACCCAACGAGGGAATCCGGGTAGCCAACCAGGCCCGCATCGTCCTCTGCTCGTTCCCTGAAGTTCCGCAATGCACCAGTCAAGTCGGCCGCCCCGACGACGGCACCGATACCACGGGCTTTTTCAACACCGAGTATTTCGTCGACCTGAAACCGAAAGAGGAGTGGCGGCCGATCTTCCACGAAGACAAGGATGAACTCATCGCTGCCATGCAGCGTGAACTCGACAAGATCCCCGGCGCGATCTGGGGATTCTCTCAGCCCATTGAAGACAACATGGAAGAGGCCGTCAGCGGAGTCAAAGGCGAACTCGCCACCAAGATCTATGGCGACGATCTGAAGACTCTCGAGGACAAGGCCGACGAGATCGTCGCCATCATGCGTCGAATTCCGGGAGTTGAAGACCTGGGCGTTTTCCGCGTCCTCGGTCAGCCTAACTTGAACGTGACCGTCGACCGCGACGCGGCGGCACGTTACCAGATCAATGTCGCGGATGTGCAAGACGCGATTCAAACTGCAGTCGGTGGTAACGCGCTCACGCAAGTGCTCCAAGGCGAAGCCCGCTATGACCTCGTCCTGCGTTATCTTCCCCAGTACCGGGACACGAAGGAAGCCATCGAAAGGATTCGGCTGTTATCGACCATCGGCGAACGTGTTTCTCTCGCCCAGCTTTGTAAGGTTCAGGTGGCTGACGCTGGTTCGGAGATCTATCGCGAGGGCAACCAGCGCTATATCGCAATCAAATACAGCGTGCGCGGGCGCGACCTTGGAAGTGCAGTAGAAGAAGCCATCGACAAGGTGACTCGTGGGGTGAAACTGCCTACCGGCTACCACCTCAAATGGGAGGGAGAATACGCCAGCCAGAAGCGGGCCAACGCGCGGCTGCTCATCGTCTTGCCGATTACCATCTTCATCATCTTCGTGATTCTTTACACGATGTTCAAATCGTTCAAATGGTCGATGCTGATCATGGCCAATGTCGCCATCGCGCCCATCGGCGGCGTCATCGCCCTTTTGATGACCGGGACGAACTTCAGCGTTTCTTCGGGGGTCGGCTTTCTCGCGCTCTTTGGCGTCTCGGTTCAAACCGGCGTCATCATGCTCGAATACATCAACCAGTTGCGCGTGCGGCGCTATTCCATCGAAGACGCCGCCGTCGAGGGAGCTGTATTGAGGCTACGGCCCATCATGATGACCATGCTCGTTGCGACTCTGGGATTGTTGCCCGCGGCCCTCTCGCACGCCATCGGATCGGATTCTCAACGTCCGTTCGCCATCGTTATTGTTGGCGGTCTGATCGCGGCTTTAGTGATGAGTATCTTCCTGCTACCCACACTCTACGTGTGGATCGCAGGCGACCACGATGTGTTGCCCGCAGCCGATGGCCAGTTCGCCGAAGGAGAGCATGTCGACTGAGAATCCGAGCTACCTCAAGGTCCAGCTGGCGTCATCAGAGCACTTAAAAGAAGCATTATTTTAAAGCGAGGAAGCGGAGGACGACCCGGAAGAAATCCGCAGGCTGCTCCTGAGCGAGTTGAAGGGGAGCAGACCGTCTCCTGACGCTTTGAGTGTAGTCCCGAGAGGAAACGAGGCAGTCACTACCTGTTAGTTTTGACAGTACCAATCTGGAAGCGCAAATAGCAGACTCCTGCGCGGATCACCTATCACCAATTCGCGAAGCCGTTCCTCAAGCCATGGGGAAGGATGGGGAACGGCCCTTTTTGCTCCGGTCCTGATCGTTCTGTCAGTTTTGACGGTGGCCGCTTGGCCTTAGAGCGTCGCATAATCTTAAGCAATTCACAAGAGAGCCGTTTCCGACTGACTCGACTCCTGCTAGAAGGATGGCTCTTTTTCCTAGACCTGAACCCAAGCTAATCGTATTGATAGGTTAGTTGCCCAGCCCTGAATTCTCCATTGTTCGCAGTTCGTTCACATTAGCTCAACCGTGTTTGAGACCCTTTCTCCATTCGGCAACAGGAATCTCTTTAGTTCGGTCGCCGCCTCCACGTCGCACGAGCCGACCCTGACCCGTCCTAGCACATGACCATGTGGCGGCTGGACTTTGCATGTGCCGTGACTATAATTGCTTCTCACTCCCTCAGTCGCTATCTTCAAGGAGTCCGAGGTAGCGCACTTTTTATAGAGATTCGGGGTGACTGCCACGCCACAATCCGTGCTGCAAGCCGAAGTAGAACCACGATTGCGCTTCGAGATGCTCCTTGCAGATGTGTGCGCCGAGTTTGTCAACGTTGCTTCCGCTGATCTTGATTCCAAGATCGAGAACGCTCAACGCGTGATTTGCGAAGCCTTAGGGGTGGATCACTCCTCTGTGTGGCAGGTCTCAGAAGGCGATCCTAACGCTTTCCTGATGACCCATGCTTATCGCGATCCCAACTTAAAACCACTGCCATCCCACCCAGTTTTAAAGATCTACTTTCCTTGGAGTCAGAGAAAAATTCTTGCAAAGGAAATAGTTTGTATACCAGATGCGGAAGACGTGCCGCCCGAGGCAGCTACGGATAAGGAATCGTGGCTTCAATATGACACTCATTCAGCCTTAGCGTTCCCACTCTCCGTGGGTGGTGGAGAGGTAATTGGTCTCCTAACCTTTGACAGCACAACGAAACGGGAATGGTCAGAATCGCTGCAACGGCGACTGCAAATCCTCGCCTTTGTATTCGCACAAGCTCTCGACCGCAAGAACTCAGAACAGAAGGTGCGCGAAAGCGAGAATCGCTTCCGCTTGGTCGCAGATACCGCACCTGTGCTGATCTGGATGTCCGGAACTGACAAACTCTACACGTACTTCAACAAGCCTTGGCTAGACTTCACCGGTCGAACCGTTGAGCAGGAGATTGGCAACGGATGGGCGGAAGGGGTCCATCTGGAAGACTCGCAAAGGTGCCTCGATACCTACACGCAAGCTTTCGATAGGCGAGAGAAATTCGCGATGGAGTATCGGCTGTGGCGTCACGATGGACAGTATCGTTGGATGTTTGACATCGGAGTGCCGAGGTTTAATCAGGAGGGCTCGTTTGCGGGCTACATAGGATCGTGTATCGACGTGATGGAGGGCAAGCAGGCACAAGAGGCAATCCGGATCAGCGAGGAGAAGTTTGCGAAAGCCTTCCGATCCAGTCCGCAGCCCTGCACCATCTCAACCTTGAAAGCAGGCAGATACATTGACGTCAATGATGCATTCGAACTCAAAACTGGCTACAAACGCGAGGAGGTCATTGGTCGAACCGGGAACGAGCTTGGAATCTGGGCCGATGACGCTGAAAGAAGTAAACTTATCGACAAGATACTTCGAGGCGAGCCCGTCCGAAACGTCGAGTGCCGTTTTCGCCAGAAAACCGGGGAAGTCTTTATCGTACTGCTCTCGGCAGAACTGCTGGAGCTTGGCGGTGACATGTGCGTCGTGTCAAACGCCGTTGACATCACAGATTTGAGGCGCACGGAAGAAGCGCTACGTATCAGTGAAGAACGGTTGCGACTGGCGCAATATTCCGCTCGCATCGGAACGTTTGAGCGGGATGTCCGGACGGGTTTGGTTACTTGGGCACGAGATGTGGATGCAATGTATGGGCTGGCACCCGGCACATTTCATGGAACAACCATTGATTTCTTCCGAACTCTGATTCATCCCGATGATCGGGAAAGAGTCACGATCCTGAATAATGAGGCGATGAAAAGATGCAAACCGACGAAAGCTGAATGGCGCGTGGTCTGGACTGACGGAAGCGTTCACTGGATTGCAGGATCGTGGCAGGTCTTTATGAATGAGGCCGGTGAACCTTCACGAATAATTGGCGTCAACATAGACGTTACCGAGAACAAGCGGGCAGAAGATGCAATGCGGAGGATGAATCAAGCTTTAGAAGAAAAAAACGCATTGCTGCAAACACGAGAAGAACTGCTCAGAGTCTTCGTTAAAAATGTGCCTGTGGCGGTCGCAATGCTGGACCGGGAGATGCGTTACCTGCAAGTCAGTGATCGCTGGTGCAGCGATAATTCGGTCGAAGCTTCAGAGTTATTGGGGCGTTCACGCGAGGATATTCCCGAAATGCGCGAACATTTAAAAGAGGCGAATCGACGGGCTCTTCAAGGAGAAATCTTACGAGACGATGAGGACCGCTGGGAGTCTGGGGGTAGCACCCATTGGGGTCGCTGGGAAGTTCGTCCCTGGAGGAATGCCGATAATACGGTGGGAGGAATCCTTGTTTTCGCCGAGGACATAACAGCCCGTAAACAGATGGAAGAGGAACTCGCGGGTATGAGCCGCAAATTGATCGAAGCGCAGGAGCAGGAACGCGCCCGTATCGGCAGAGAGCTTCACGACGACATCAACCAGAAAATCGCAATGCTGGCAGTTGAGCTTGAGCAACCGCGCGATCCTTCTGAGTTCCAGAGTCGTTTAGAGGGATTCCGAAGAGAGTTGCGTCAGATTTCAGATGACGTTCAAGCCTTGTCACACGATTTGGACTCCTCGAAGTTGGAATATCTCGGTGCCGTTGCAGGCATTAAAGGCTGGTGCAGGGAATTTGCTGAACGACAGGGAATTCAGATCGAGTTTAGACAAGAGGTGCAAAGCAAGTTGCCGCAACAAATCGGGCTTTGCCTCTTCCGGGTTCTACAAGAGGCATTACATAATGCAACTAAACACAGCGGTGTGAAGCGGATCGAAGTGGAATTGTTGGAAAACCCTGGCGAGATTCATCTCACAATAAGGGACTTGGGCAAAGGCTTCGATGTCGAAGCAGTGAAGCAAAGTACGGGGCTTGGCCTTATCAGCATGAGAGAACGTGTTCGGTTGGTGAATGGGAACATTATGCTTGATTCGAAACCGATGGGTGGAACAACGATATACGTTAAGCTACCTTTGCCTTCCAATAGCGATTCGGCAAGCGCGGTAAAGTGATAACACAGCCGCGGGCTTGAGAGCAGTTCTGATGAACTGGGCTACATGATTTAGAAAGTGTTGATCCTCGGAATAAACTCTACCTCGTGCCGAGAGATCCCACGGTTTTATGTCTTCGTAGAAGTCACAACGGTATTAGGCTGAAAATGTTCAACTGCTTGCTGTTTCGGTGGATCGCTAAGTCCATGACCAGCTATCCTTGCGCTCACAAACCGCTTCCCTTCGACGACCGCCATTACGGCGGACAGCAGTTCACGCGCGACATCCGATTTCACGACGTAGCCATTGGCGCCCGTGTTCAAGGCTGCTTCAACGATGTCAGCGGATCGGTTTTCACTAATAAACAGAATTTTTGAAGTCGGGGAAATTTCTCGGATTTGGCGGGCGGCTTCAATCCCATTCAGGGTGGGGAGCCCTATGTCGAGTAGGATCAAGTCGGGGTGCAGTTGTTGGGCTTGGTGAACAGCTTCCAATCCGTCTGACTCTTCGCGTATGACGTGAAAGTCCCCGTGTTCCTCGATCGTCGAACGATAGAATTGTCGCCATCGCTCGAAATCGTCTACTACGAGAACCCGAATTGGAGGCGTGCGCAAAGCACCCCCTACATGAAGGTTTGGTAATCTAGAAGCATCGCAGGTTGTAATAAATGGTACGTTGCGCCAGGACAGTATTATTTCTATCCGCGCAAATCGTTGTCGTGCTGCCGGCGACACGCATATCCAAACGAGGCAATCTGTCCCCCTTCGAAGAGAGAAGATCAACTGCAGGCCAGAGTTCTCATTCTGAAGGTACTACCGAAGCGACACTTACCTTGATTAATGTTTTTACGTCAAGGCCGTCTAGAATGTGAATGGCCCGATGGTGGCAATTGGAGCCACGATCTGGCTACGACTTTCTGGCCCTGGTACGCAATGATCCAAAAGGCATGTCCGAATTGATCAATTGACATGACATGTATGGTAGTTGAAGGCATGTTTGAGCTATGCAGCTTGAGAACTGAGCAATACAGACCAGCTATTGCTTTCCGACTGAGCGATCATGACTGTTGAGAAGAGCGCTTCCTCTCTCTCTTTCAGGTCCTCTGAGCTAAGTCAGCTATCTGAAGTTGTCTCCTCTTAGTTCCGAACCACCTAAAGGAAAACTCTCAATGAAAAAAACAATATCACTGTTGGTGATGAGCGTCGTTGGTATGGTTGGAGCGTACGCGTTTGCGGGTTCAGCCCGCGAAGATTCTTTGGACCGCCTGGACAGGTCTGTAAATGTTCTGCATGCGATCATGGCAACGCCTGACAAAGGTATCCCCGAAGAAGTGCTGAGCAATGCAAAATGCATCGTAGTTGTGCCCGACTTGATCAAAGGCGGCTTCGTCTTTGGTGGCAAGCATGGACGTGGTGTGGCTACCTGCCGCACCGCGAATGGTTGGAGTGCCCCTGCATTTGTCTCCGTGGGTGGCGGAAGCTGGGGATTGCAGATCGGCGTCGAAGACGTAGACCTGGTTATGCTGGTCATGAACGATCAAGGCTTGCAACACCTCCTGTCCAGCAAGTTCCAACTCACTGGTGAAGGATCCGTTGCAGCGGGCCCAGTCGGCCGTCACGCATCCGCTGGAACGGACTGGAAGATGAACACTGAAATGCTGACTTACTCGCGCTCCAAGGGCGTGTTCGCCGGCTTAACCCTGGAAGGTGCAGTTGTGGAGCAGGATAACGACTCTACTCATGCGATTTATGGCAAGCACATGATGTTTCGGAACATCCTTTCGGGAAAGGCGACAACTCCACGAAGTGCAGATGCCTTCCTGAAAGCCGTTTCAGAAGCAGGCCAACAGGCAAAGATTGCCGAAGCAAAAGAAGACACGAAATAGCTTCAACAAGAAACCGTAGGCAGGGCGGATTTGTGACTGGCCGGAGCGCACGCTGGTTCCGGCCAGATCAACAAACGCATAGATTTCGCTCTCTCGTGACTGGCGGAACAAAATTTCAGAAGGCGGAAACCATGATAACGAGTCTCCGGAAAAATCTTTTGGCGGAAGTAGGCTGTCTTGCTCTCAGTCTCTCGCCGATTCTGGCTTTTGCTCAGTCATCTGACGTCGCGCAAAATCTGGATGCCTGCAATACGGGCCGTGAGTCGTGTAATCAATCAATGTTGAGCGCCGCACAGTTGGCGGATTCCGCCCTCGCCGCTCATGGGCGCAACGTTGCGAACTGCAGAAACGGTTACAATTCTTGTGATCGCTCAAAACTCTCTGAGCCGGAAACGATCGCGTTGGCCATCGCCGAATACCAGAAGAATGTGACCGACTGCAACGATGGAATGCCGTCTTGCGACCGCTCTAAACTCACCCCTTCTGAGTTTCGTGAGATGGCGGCCGCAGAGAAACAGCGGAATCTTTCTGACTGCAAAGATGGGACCGTTGATTGCGATCCCTCCAAACTGACTGCAGCGGAGACTGCGGAAGTGAACGTCGCCCGGCGCGAGCTGAATGCATCCGATTGCGCGAACGGTTCTGGGCAGTGCGATCACGCACAGTTATCCCCTTCACAGGCCAATGAAGCCACCGCCGCAGAACGCCGGCGCAACGCACAGAGCTGCAGCAACGGCTGGAACGATTGCGACCACTCTAAACTCACTCCGCTGCAAGCCAAACATACAGCCGACTCGGAACACCAGCGCAATCTAGCGGCCTGCAAAGATGGGCAGGAAACTTGCGACTACACCGCATTGACTCTCTCGGAGGTTAAAACACTTGCGGACGCAGAGCACAAGCGCAATTACGCAGCCTGCCTCAAGGGATACGGCTATTGCGATCCTTCGCGACTCACGACTGAAGAGGCGCGAACGCTTCGTCCGAGCAACTAATCTCCAGACCACGAGTAGACTTTCCCCTGCAGAAACAAATGATTCAACGACAGTTTCCACAGTGCAGTAGCGGGCTAAGAAAGAGCTAGGCACGCCGATCGGCAAGGAGTGCACCCGCTAGCCACCCCGATCGCACTCGCCTGCGTGGCATTCTCGTATAGCTTCCAGTCGCGCTGGGGCGCGCGCCGGCGCCATTCGCCCATGTGCAGCCCGTCCTACTAAAGGACGATAAAATCGTCCCCTTCCACCGCAGCTTCTAACGCTTTCGACGAGGACTTGGCCGATCTTTGATTTCGGGACATAGAATCGCACACCAGCCTTCTTAGTTTCCGCAACAAGATACTTATCCGCATGCGGCGACAGAATGACAATTGCCGTTTCTGGGATCTGGTTCTTGATCTCTCGTGCCGCCTGAAAGCCGTTGACCAGAGGCATAGTGACATTCAGGACGACGACATCTGGCTTTACTCGCTTAACCTCTTCTATTGCTTCCGCTCCTTTCTCAGCTTCTCCGTAGATCTCAAAATGAGGGTGCCGCTGTACGAACTCCAGCGTGTCCGCCAACTCCCATGCGGGTTGTCGCGCCGGTTCGTGCCAATGGAAGGCTGATTGGCAGCAACTGCATACCTGTACATTTTGCGAAATTCAGACTTCAGATACTGACAGTTGTGCAATCTGGCGTTTCCCTCTGTAATTGGCCACGGCTAAACGAAGTGAGCGAACATCACTACGTTTGCCTCTACCCTGGATCGACTCTGTCTGACGACGCACAATGATTGAGCGGTGCTAGGCCCAACCTCAAATTGTTTTCCAACATCATCGATAACAACAAGGAGAATCATCATGGCAGTTAAGAATCCAAAGGAACTATTCGTCCGGCTGCTCAGTGGCGTTCGCCAAGGCACCGAACAAGGTACAAAGCTCTATAAGGAAATCAGTCAGTTAGTTGAGGATCCGGAAATTAAGGAAGTCCTTGAGGCGCGGGCGTTCATCTCCGAAAAAGGCGTTTCCACGATCGACGAATGCTTTAGAGTGATCGGAGAAAAACCCGTGAAAGTCAGTACGCAGGTTCAGGATGTGTTTGCTGACGAATTTCGCAAGGAATTTGCGGAGATAGAGGATTCAGCAACAAGGAGACTTTATCTTCTGGCCAGGGCGAACCAGTTGAATCAACTTCGTGTGGCTGAATATGCGAGCCTGGTCGCAGCGGCGGACATCAGCGGTCACTCCGGAGTCGGCGTTTTGCTGTCAAGCTGCCTTGCGGATAGGCTTGCCTTTGGTGAGCGCGTACATCGTATCGTCCGCCAGATCGCCGAAATGAGGATGGGCAAGAAAGTGGCAGAACGCGTAGCGGCGTAAGGCTGTTTGTGCTGCGAAACGGTTAGTCGGTCGTTTTCGATCGCAGTAAAGAGAGCCGTCCGAACAATCTTCTGATGAGGCGGCTCTCCCTTTTGTTCATTACCGCGACAGAGTCATCTTCTAATCGCGCTCTGGCGCGATCCCGATTTAAAAGTGAGTTCCCGATCAAGTGCCGAACCCGGATCTGGGAAATCCCTTGAATCAACAGGAGGGCGGTTGGGGGCTTTTTCTTAGCAAAACCGGGGTGGATCGATTTGACTACACCCCGAGCGAATCCGGCAACCTCCATCTTCTTGTAGTGCATTTACGTGGGGAAGATCGCTGCTGACGATTATTTGCTGCCAATCGCAGCTGCCCAGCGGCGGAACGGAAGTAGCTGACGTGGATCAGAACACTCAAAAGAAGACAGTCCTGCTGGTAGATGATGCCCCCTCGAACATCCAGACTGCGAATTCGATCCTGAAGGACATTTACAAAATTCGGATCGCTACCAATGGTGCAAAAGCGTTGGAGCTCGTGAAACTTGTACCTTACCCGGACCTAATCCTGCTCGACGTGATGATGCCCGGCATCGACGGTTATGAAGTGTGCGCCC
>Ga0209168_10000530_pt1 | contig 35847 bp, 34 predicted proteins | sample Coa_R1_FD_187156 | JGI IMG/M metagenome (GOLD analysis project Ga0209168, IMG submission 187156) | Surface soil microbial communities from Centralia Pennsylvania, which are recovering from an underground coalmine fire - Coalmine... | ecosystem: Environmental > Terrestrial > Soil > Unclassified ...
TTCGATCATATGCACCGGGATGCGGATGGTGCGGGCCTGGTCGGCGATGGCGCGGGTGATGGCCTGGCGGATCCACCACGTTGCGTAGGTGGAAAATTTGTAGCCGCGGCGCCACTCGAATTTATCGACGGCCTTCATCAGGCCGATGTTGCCTTCCTGGATCAGGTCGAGGAATTGCAGCCCGCGATTGGTGTACTTCTTGGCGATGGACACAACGAGGCGCAGGTTGGCCTCGATCAATTCTTTTTTGGCTTGCTCGGCTTCGGCTTCTCCCCGAAGTATCACCTGAAGCATGCGCTTCAGATCGGTGAGGCCGGTCTCGCTGGAGACTTCGATTTCGCGAAGTTCGGTGCGGCGGGTGCGGAGTTCCTTACGCGCTTCGGCGGCATGGTCGCCCTTGGAAGCGTCGGCGCGGCGCTCCAGCTTTCCGGCCTCGCGCTCGAGGGATTGCAGGCGCTCCACGGTGCTGCGGATTTTTTCGATCAGGCGTTTCTTCTCGAACAGGTGAAACTCGATCGAGCGCGCCAGTTGCGACATTTCGATGCGCAGGCGCGAAACGTGGTACTTCAGCCGGATGTACGGGCGCTTCTTGGACTTGGGCATGCGCTCGAGCCGGGTGGCCTCGCGCAGGCACTCGTTATACAGCTTGGCAATCCTGTCCAGAACTTTCAGTGTTTTCTTGGTCTTGTTCTCGATCTTCTCTTCGGTCAGCTCTTCATCGTCGAACTGGACAATTTCTTTGATGGAGCGCGTGCCCTTGCGGAGATCGTCGCCGATGGTCAGCAGTTCCTTCAAAATGATCGGCGAACGGGTGATCGTTTTGAGCACCAGCAGTTGCCCGCGCTCGATGCGCTTGGCGATGGCGACTTCGCCCTCTCGAGTGAGCAGCGGCACGGTGCCCATTTCGCGCAGGTACATGCGCACCGGGTCGTTGGTCTTTTCCAGCATGCCCGGCGTGAGGTCCAGCTCGCTGGAATCTTCCGCGACCGGGAGTTCGTCCTTGGATTCGATCTCGGGAGCGTCGGCTACGGTGGGATCGGCGGTGGCGCGGGCCGCTTTTGCGGCGGCCTGGTCTTCGTAAATATCGATTCCGTATTTCTCAAAAGTGGAAAGCAGGTCGTCGATTTCTTCGGAGGAATGAACTTCGGCGGGCAGAATATCGTTCACTTCGTCATAGAGCAGGTACCCGCGCTCCTTGCCCATGGCAATGAGCTGCCGTACCTGATCGTATTTCTCTTCGATAGCCAGCGCCAAGGAGTCCTCCAAAAACTGCCAGAAGCAACCTTACCGCGACGCGTTTCCAACCGGGCCTGAACCTACTATCGGCAAAACTTCCAGAGAACGAAACTCATTTTCAAAACTGGTGTCTAAAATGGGGCTGCCTTCGTGGCCGTTCGCGTCCCGTTTTTCGCAGCGGCCCCCACGAGCTTTTAGATGCCAATCGCCAATTCCGCGTTACGCTAGAGGCACAGGGAAACCAGATCAAGTTATTTATACGGTGGCAGGCGAGGGCGTCAACCGTTTTGTTTAACGGATATTAATCAATACAAACAAGGTTCTCAGCGACAATCGATGGCAGCAAGGGCGCCGCAATTCCGCGGCAGGACTTGGAGGTTGCGAACAAGATTTCCGCTGTGGAAGGCTGCAGAATTCAAGCCGGAGGATCGAGGCGGCGGCGCAGCTCTTGCTTGCGCTCCAGCAGGCGGCGCAGTTCGCCGCCGGCCGCTGCGCCCGCGGCAACCGCGAACGATTCGATCTGCCGCTGCACGGCCGACAACTCTTCTTCCGCGCGCCGGCGGCGCAAAACCGCGAGGCAGCTTTGCGCCTCCGGCCAGGTGGGAGGCGCGGCGGATTCGAAGGCGATTTCGAACAGCAGCCGTCGGTCGCGCTCTTCCAGGGAAGTAGCGAGTGCCGCCGCATCCGGGCGCACACCTGCCGAGCACGCTTCGATCAGCGCGGCAAGGATACGCTCGCTTTCCAGGCCGCGATGCAATTCCTCGGCGCGAATTTCTTCGGCCAACTGCGTGCGAAACTCGTCGGCCTCGATCAGCATCTGCACCAAGCGCCGCTCGGCCGGTTTGCCCACGCGGCCGACCAGTTCCGGGCGCGCTTTCACTTCGCTGCGGCGCTCGCTGGCGGCCTTGCGCATCGATTCGCGCAGCACCGGCTCCTCGATGCGCAGTTGCTGCGCGATCCGCGTGGCCCACTCTGATCGAAGGATGCGATCGGAAACGCGCTGCACGTAGGGCATCAGGAAATTCACGGCGCGAAGTTTTCCCTCCGCCGTGGACATGTCCATTTTGCGGGCGCGCGAAATCAGATAGTCGACATAGGGCGGCGCTTCGTTCAGCAATTTCGTGTAGGCCGCCGCGCCCTCGGAACGAATGAAGCTGTCAGGGTCCTTGCCGCCGGGAAGGGCGAGCACGCGAACTTCAGCCCCTTGTTCCAGAAGAATCGTGAGCGAGCGTTCGGTGGCGGCTTGCCCGGCTGCGTCCGGATCGTAATTGACGATGATGCGGCGGGTGAAGCGGCTCAGCAATTTCACCTGCGGTTCGGTGAGGCTGGTGCCGCAGCTGGCCACCACGTTGGAGATGCCCACGCGCGCCACGGCGATGGCGTCCATGTAGCCTTCCACCAGCACCGCGAAGTCGCGCTGGCGCAGCGCCTCCTTGGCGCGATCGAGGTGATACAGAATGTTGCTCTTGGTGTAGATGGGCGTCTCGGGCGAATTCAAATACTTCGGCAGGTCATCGCCCAGCGCGCGGCCGCCGAACGCCACGATTTTCCCCGAATCGTTGGCGATGGGAAACATCACGCGGCGGCGGAAACGGTCGAACAGCCGCCCGTTCTGGTCGCGGCTGAAGAGGCCGGAGGATTCCAAAACTTTTTCCGGATATTTCTGCTTCACGGCGCGAAGCAGAGCATCCCCGCCCGACGGCGCGAAGCCGATGCCGAAGCGCGCCATGGCTTCAGAGTCTAGGCCGCGATCCAGCAGATACGCCTTCGCCGCGCGGCCTTCGTTCGTTCCGCTCAACTGCTGAACGAAAAACGCGGCGGCCTCGCGGTGCAGCTCCACGAGCGAACTGCGCTGCTGATTTTGCAGGCGCTCTTCGGGCGTGCGCTCCCGCGGGCGCGGCACGGCAATGCCGCATTTTTCCGCGACGGCGCGCACCGATTCCGGAAAGGTGATCTTGTCCATCTGCATCACGAACTTGAAGACGTCCCCGCCCGCGCCGCAGCCGAAGCAGTGATAGATCTGCTTCACCGGATGCACGGCAAAGGAAGGCGTTTTTTCGGAGTGGAAGGGACACAGCCCCGTGAAATTTTGGCCGGACTTTTTCAGGCGGACGTATTCGCCGACCACGCGGACGATGTCCGCCTGCTGTTTCACGCGATCCGCGAATGATCCCGCTTCGGCCATGCGTTTACGATTGTAATCCCGGGACCGCTATTGTACACGTCGCGTCCCGGAGCGAGCACTTGGCGCAGGCTTCAGCCTGCGGGTCTTGAATCTTGTGTTGTCATTCTGAGCGAAGCGAAGAATCTCTCTTCGATTTACGCCCGGGCAAGAACCTAAGAGAGATTCTTCGCTTCGCTCAGAATGACAACCTCCCGGCTTTTTGATCGCAGCCTGTAAAGTCGGCGCCTCTCGGCGACAACCCCAAGCCGCGAATAACAAACCCCTTTCGCGCAAGCTTCCTCAGGCGTATAACCATGGCTCCCCGCGGACTCGTGCGACAAAACTTACGGAGGATTTCCAATGATCACACAGGAAAGTTTGCAGGTGGTGAAGGATGGATTCGCGGCTTTCGGCCGCGGCGATCTGGCGGGTTTGCTGGACTTGATGGCGGAAGACGTGGTCTGGGAAATTCCCGGCGCAGGATTGCCCCTCGCCGGCACTTACCGAGGACGCGACGGCGTGGCCAGTTTCTTTCAAAAACTTTCCGCCGAAGCCGAGATTCTGGATTTCCAGCCTCGTGAATTTCTGGCCGACGGCAATCGAGTGCTCGTCGTCGGCTGGGAGCGGACCAAAGTGAGGGCTACCAACCGCACCATTGAAGTGGACTGGGTGATGGCTTTTACAGTTCGTGATGGAAAGGTCTCAGCGTACCGCCAATACGTCGACACAAAATTGCTCGCATCAGCTTACGAGGCCGCTGCCCAAGCCGCCAGTTAGCCGGGCCAGGAGCAAATTCTCCAGAGCGTGGGAGGCGAATTGCAATTCGAACATCGCCTCCCGCGAACTTGCCTTCCGACCCGCTTAATCCTCGACAAACTTGCGCAATCGCGCCAATGCCTCGTCCCATTGCCCCGAGATCACGTCGAGATAGCGGCGCGCTTCCTGGAGTCGCCGCCGTTCCAGTTGCCACAGGCTCTCGCGCCCGCGGCGCTTCGCGCGCACCACCCCCGCAGCCTCCAGCACGCGCAGGTGCTTGCTGATCGCCTGCCGAGTGACGCGCGAGCCGGACGTCAGGTGAGTGATGGACATCGGCCCGCCGCTGCAAAGGCGCGCGACAATCCGCAGGCGCGTGCGGTCGCCGAGCGCGGCAAACAGCGGAGCCGATTCCGTGGAGCGCCCTTCGCCGTGGTTGTTATGACGTCTGGGCAAGGTATTTCTCGATGAGATGCGTCTGCATTTCCCAGCCGCCCTCGTTGGCTTTGAACGCTTTGGCGCGGCGTGCCAGAGGAAGCTGATCGAATCCCGATTCCGAAATTTTCAGAAGAATTCCGCCCGGTGCGTCTTCCAGCACGAATTCAATCAGCGTCGTCGGCTCCTTGGAATAATCCACACCCTCTTCGACGGCGTAGGGATGCCAGCGGAATGAAATCCGCTGCATCGGTTCGATGCGCTCCACCGTCCAGTGATAGGCCTTGCCGGTATAGGGTTCCTGCATCTTGGCAATTGCTTCGTCCATTTTGGTGGGAACGATTTTCCCGGTCAGGCGCGCGCCTTCCACAAAAGGCCCGTCAAAAGCGACGCCGAACCAGGTGCCAAATGCCTGGGCGTCGCTGACGGCGCGCCAAACGCGTTCCCGTGGCGCGCGCAGCAGAATCTGTTTGTCGATGCGGTCGGTGCTCATAGGCAACCTCCTGGTTGCATATTAGCAGAGGATGCAAACTATATGCAATCATATGGTTGCTGATAAAAACGTTGCGCTTTACGCCGGAAGCATGCGGAAGCCGAGCCCAACATGGCTGAAATGCCGGTCAGCCGTCAGGATGTCCGCGATGCCAAATTCTGTCATGATCGCTATGGTGGACAGGTCGGTGAATGAAATCCCGGGTTTGTCGGCAAACCGCTTTCTCAATTCAAGCGTTCTAGAAAATCTTTCGACCGTGATTTCCTCCACATCTATGAAAGGTGACCGCACGACCTTCGCCGCAAAGTTCCAGGCATCTTCGAAGGGACGGCGCTTGAACAGCAGGGTAAAGGTTTCGTCCAGCACGAAATTCGTGGTGACGGCGCCGCCGGAGCGCCGCGCCCGTTGAAAAATTTCGCTGGCCGCTGCATGGTCCCTCTCCTTCCGGTCGGCAACGGCGATCCAGCCCCACGTATCGATGAAAAGTTTCACTCCGGCCGCTCGGGATATAGCTCGTCATCGATATTCTGCGACAAAGTCCCATCGGCGATCGACCCGATCACACTCAGGAACGGGTCGGGAATATCTTCCAGGATCACCCTCATGTCTCCCAACGTGCGGGGACTAAATACGCCATTTTTAACCGCGTCGCGAAATAGCTCGACAAATCTTTTTTCGTCCAGAACCAAGTGCACGCGATTGTGCTGCCCGTCCTTATTCTTGCAGAAGCGGAGACCCTCCCACGTGGTGCCGTTTACCTGGAAGAGGTTCCGTTCGATGCGCCCCTCGTTGTGCTCGTCTAGGTGGCAAACGCCGACGGCGCGCTGTTCGATGGTGTTCATTTTGGCCATGTCTAAACCTTCTGGACTCCAGAAATCCTAGTAGACTCTACTAGATTCTAGTAATTTCTACTAGATTCTACTAGATTCACGGAAAGATGGCAAATCCTCTAAGTCTTTTTGTATGAAGAGACAATGGATTGGAAGAGCCTTAATCCTTCAGCTCAACCAGTGTAATGGCCTGTCCGCCGCGGTCCTCCGCCTCAGAGCGGATCGAGCCGACCAGCGGGTGCGTTTTCAGAAACTCGGCCAGGCCGCGGCGGAGCGCGCCGGTTCCGTGCCCGTGGATGATGCGCACTTGCGCGGCGCCGGCGAGAGCCGCCTGGTCGATGAACTTGTCGACGCGTCGGGTGGCTTCTTCAACGGTGCAGCCGATGAGGTTGATTTCATTGCCGGAGGGCTCGTCGGCAGGCTGCGTGCGCACGGTCACGCCCTGCGGAAGAGCGCGCTTGCCGCCGGATTCATCGCCGACGATGGCGGTAATGTCAGCGAGCGCGACTTTCATTCGCAGCGGGCCGGCTTCGACTTCGGCACCGCTCGCGTCGCGGCGGCGCAGCGTGACCGGCGTGGGCACACCGCGCACGCGGATGCGCGCGCCGGGAACGAGGTCGCTGTATGCGACGGGCTTCGAGGACGGAGGCGCGGCCAGACCCAGATCGGCCTGCGAATCGGCGAGGTGCGCGACGGTTGCGGCGTCCGCTTCGTCGCGGGCTTCGCTGCGGGCTTTCACCAGCTTGCGATGCGTCTGTTTTTCGAGCTGCGCGCGCAACTCGCGCTCCTTGACGGCTTCGATCGCGCGCGCTGTTTCCTTTTCATGTTTTTCAATGGTCTGCGCGAACTGGTGCTCGAGTTCCTTGAGGCGCGTGCGCTGGCGATCGGTCCACTCGGTCTGCAGATGTTTTTTCTGTTCCGCGAATTCCTGCGCGGCGCGAATGGCTTCGAGTTTTAGCGTTTCCAGTTCGTCGCGGCTGCGGTGCAGGTAGGCGATCAGCGCGGCGGCTTCGTGCGCCTCCGGAGAGAGCTGCGCTCGCGCGCGGTCAATCACCTGTGTTGGCAGGCCGAGGCGCCGCGCGATGTCTATGCCGCTCGAACCTCCGGGAACCCCGACCAGCAGGCGGTACGTCGGCCGCAAATTCACTTCGTCGAATTCCACGGCGGCGTTCAGAACACCCGGCGAGGTGGAAGCATAGGTTTTCAAGCGGTCATGATGCGTGGTCGCAAGCGTCAGACAGCCGCGTTCGCGGAATTCATCGAGCAGGGCCACCGCCAGCGCCGCGCCCTCTTCCGGAGCCGTGCCGGTGCCCAGTTCATCGACCAGCACCAGCGATTGCGGAGTGGCTGCCTCGAGCATGGCGCGAACGTTGAGCATGTGCGCGGAAAATGTGGAAAGGTCCGCGGCGATCGACTGCTCGTCGCCGATATCCACGAGGACGCGATCGACGATCGGCAGGCGCGCGGATTCCGCAGCCACGGGAATTCCGGATTGCGCAGAGAGCACGGCAAGTCCCACCGTTTTGAGCGCCACGGTCTTGCCGCCGGTGTTGGGCCCGCTGATGACCAGCACGGTTTTGTCTCCGCCGAGCGCGAGGGTCATCGGTACGACACTGCGCCCGTGCGCGCGTAGCGTGTCGGCGAGAACCGGATGGCGCGCGTCCTTTAAATCGAGCGCGGACAATTCCAGCGCGGAAGGCAATCCCGCGCCCTCTCGATCCTGCGTCGCACGGAGATTTTCGTTCGTAAACTGCGGCAGCGTGCAATCGAATTCCCGCGCGAAGCGTGCGCGGGCAAACACGGAATCGAGCTCGGCGATGGTCTCTACGGCAAAGCGCAGCGGCCCAAGATTGGCACGCAGGCGCTGCGACAATTCATCAAGGATGCGGTTAATTTCCGCGGCTTCTTCCTCGCCGAGCTGCACCAGGCGATTGTTGTGCTCGATGGTTTCAAACGGCTCAACGAAGACGGTCTGTCCTGTGGCGCTGGCGGCGTGCACCACACCCTGCACCTGGCGGCGTTCGGCGGCGCGCACAGGGATCACGAAGCGGTCGTTGCGCAGGGTGACGTAATCCTCGCCGCCGTCGCCCCCGCGCGATCGCAGCATGCGTTCGAGCGATTTCTGAATGGTCTCGCGCGTGCGTCCCATGCTGGCGCGAATCTGCCGTAGTTGCGGTGAAGCGTCGTCGCTGATTTCCCCGTTCGGCAGGACGGCGCGACGCACCGCCACGGCCAGAGGACGCAGGTCGGCGACGGCAGCGGCGCGTGCCGAAAGCAGCGGGAAGTGGCGCGCAGCGGACGCGGAACTGGCGCGCGCAGGATCACGAAACGAATCGCGCAGCATGGCCGCGGTGTCCGCCAGTGTCACGGAATCCAGAAGCATGGCCGGCGTGAGCACGGCGACGGGGGATTCGAGTTCCGCAAGCCATCGCTCCGGATCGGCCAGCGAACCGAATCCCATTTCGCTGCCATCCGCCGAATACGCGACGGCTTCGGCGATCAGCGCGAAGACCGATTCGAGCGCGGAACGATCGTGCGAAAACGAGAGGGCATCAACCGCACCGCGGCCGGGAGCGCAGGTGGTGCGGCGCCGCAGCAGATCGCGCAGCCGGTCAAATTCGAGAATGTCTTCCGCGGTGCGCGACATCGTTGTCTCCGCATAGCACAGGTTTCAGCCGATGGGTTTCAGTGTTTGCAGGAACTAAATTCCACAGGCCAAAGCCGCTGCCGCTGTGCCCAGCATTGTAGCGCTGCTCTGGGTGGAATTACTTCGCTGGCGGCCCAGATCTACTTTTGTGTTGGTGCGAGGAGTTCGCTTCCAATCGACGCGCGAGAAACTCCGCGGCTTCCGCGGGACTGGGCGCCTGGTATACCAGCGGATCGCGCGACTCGCCCCATCTTGAGGCGTGCCCGCGCTCGACTTCGCGCACGCGATCCAGAATCGGCTGCCAGAAATCACCGAGAACCACGAACGGCCGCTGCTCCATCGCTTTCTTGTTCAGCATTTCCCAAACCACCGCAAGCTCCACAAGAGTTCCCGTCCCGCCCTTGCAGGCGACGTAGCCGTCGCCGAGCCGCACCAGTTCAAACAGGCGCTCTTGCCACGTGGCCACGCTGGATTCTTCCTGGACCCAGCGGTTCGCTCGCGAACGAAAAAAAGTAGAGGTGACGGCGAGAACGCGGCCGCCGGATTCGCTCGCACCGCGCGACACGCCTTCCATCACACCGCCGTAGCCGCCAGTGCAGACGGCGAAGCCCGCCGTCGCCAGCGCGCGGCCGAGATCGAGAGCTTCCTCGTAATCCGCGTGGCCTTCCTCGGGGCGTGAGCTTCCGAAGACTGTGATGATTTTAGTTTTTTCCGCCATGGCGTTACCGAGCTTCAGGGCCTGAGGGCCCGCTATCTCGCCTCTAGAATGTCGCGGCTAAAGCGGCGACCCACAAATGTTCGGAAGCCGAGTAGCACAGCCACTTTGGCTGTGCGCTTTTTGCAGTTTTTCCTTAGTACCGTACGAAGAGCGACTACAAAAGCCACACAATCGAACTGGCTGTGGTATTCAGATCTGACTCTCCTCAGCGAGTTCCGCGCGAGTCCGTTTCCGTTACTTCCTTCACTTCCTCTGCTTCCCGTACTTCCTCTACTTCCTCTTTCCAACCGGCGCCGCCGGAGCCAGCTCCTCAACCATGGCCAAACACACCGCATCAATCACTTTGTTCGCGTCCTGCGCGTGCAGATTATTGTTGTTTCCCAGGATTGAGAATACCAGCCGTTCGCCATGCACCGTTGTGGCGTAGCCCGAGAGCGTATTCCCATGGCCGATGGTTCCCGTTTTTGCGAAGATGCGCGACGCGGCCGGCGTGTTTTTCATGCGCTCGGCGAGCGTGCCGTCCTCGCCGGCCACCGGAAGCGTGGAGCGGTACAACTCGCCCCAGGGCTGCGCGGCAGCGTAACGCAGCAACTGCACGACCGCGCGCGGCGTGACCAGGTCCTTACGCGAGAGGCCCGAACCGTCGCTCAGAACGACATCGCCGTCAGCGATGCCCGCGCTCCTGAAAAAGCCCTGCGCGAATTTCCCGGCGTCTTCGTAGTTCGTGGCGCCGGCCTTTTCGTGCGCGGAAAGCAGCAGGAGAAGCTCGGCGTGAAGATTTTCGCTGTTCTTGTTGGTCAGGCGAACTTCGTCTGACAGCGGAACAGAAACGTGTTCCGCCAGAATTGTTTGAGGCGCCGCGGCGGCTGCCGCGCCGGGCGGCGAGGCGTGATGGGAGCTCGCGTGGCCGTCAATTTTCACTCCGCGCGATTCCAGAAGATGCGCGAGTACACTCGCGGCGTATTCGGCGGGCTCTTCGACGGCGATCGTGAGGCGGCGCACCGGCGCGTCCAGCGGCATGACGCCGCTGACATAAATCAAGCGCGAGCCGGGATCGCGCGCCACCGCCAATTTTTCCTCGGTGCCGCGCGGCGCGGTAACCACTGAATTTTCCACCGTGTAGAAATCGGACGCCAGGCCCGCGTCGTATCGCGCGGGATCCCCTTCGCGAGCGCCCGCGCGAAGATCCAGGGTAAAGGTATTGTCATTGACGGCAATGGCCGAAACCGCCGCGCCGTAGGACCACAAAATATCGTCGACCAGCCACCCGCTGGGAAACTTTTCGTGCTGGAACATGCTGTCATCGGCCACCACGTCGCCGGTAATTTCCTTGACGCCGCGCGCCGCAACGGCGTTCGCAAATTCGGCCAGCACTTTTTCCGGGGGGCCGTCGCGCTCTTCGCGTTTCTCGAACGGAAATTTGCGGTTGGAGAGATTGGCGTCGCCGCGGCCGATGAGCGCCAGGTTGCCGTTCAGCACGCCGCTCGCATCGACCGCGCCGCTCGATACTACGGTAGTCCGGACGCGGTAATCCGGACCGAGCGTGGCTAGCGCCAGCGCGGTCGTGAATAATTTCGCGTCGGACGCCGGCATGAAATACGCATCGGGATTGCGGGCGTAGAGAATATCCCCGGTAGCCGCGTCGGTTACCAGCACGCCCCACGCGCCCTTGTCCGGTCCGGAAGCGGCCAACGCAGATTCAACACGCTGCCGGAAGCGCTCGACATCCGCGCGCACCGCAGGCTTGGAGCTGGCGGCGCCGGCGCGCGGAACTGCCTTCCTGGAAGGCTTTGACTGCGCCGGAACTGCCGCCCGGGCTGTACAGACAACCAAGCCCAGCGCCAGACATCCAACGAAGAGTGCCGGTAATTTTTGGTGCGCTGCCATTCAGCCGCTCCAGCAGAAGATTCGCGGAGAAAATTCGATTGATTATAGTCCACACGGTTGCGTGAACCGGACACGAATGTGAAGCTCTGTTTCACACCCGCGTCTGTTTCAGGGTGGCGATATTTTTATCCGCAAGTCTGCTCGAGTCAGGGATTGTGTGGATTGCGCGAACTTGCGCGAGGCCATATGATAACGATGGCAACCAGCCCGATTCTTGCCGGCGTTCACTTCGAGGAGGAATGAATTCATGCGAAAACTGCTTTCGATCGGGATGCTTTTGGCTCTTACCGGCGCTCCCATGCTGGCGGCGCGGCCCGACAATGACAAGGAAACCGACCGCGTGGAAAACGCGGGTATGGTGATGGAAGAGATCATGAATATTCCCGACGACATTCCGCAGGACCTGCTCGACAAGGCGGAATGCGTCATCGTTTTCCCGTCCGTGCTGAAGGCAGCGTTCATCGTGGGCGGAAGTTACGGCCGCGGCGTGATGACCTGCCGCAGCGGCGAGCATTTCACCGGGCCGTGGAGCGCGCCTTCCATGATGGCGCTGGAAGCGGGAAGCGTGGGCTTTCAGTTGGGCGGCCAGGCCACTGATTTCGTGCTGCTGGTGATGAATCCGCGTGGAGCTACTTCTCTGCTGAACAGCAAAGTGAAACTGGGCGCCGATATGGCCGCGGCGGCCGGACCCAAGGGCCGCGACGCCTCTGCCAACACAGACGCCACGCTGCGCGCCGAGATTCTTTCCTATTCACGGTCCCGCGGCTTGTTTGCGGGAGTCTCTCTGGAGGGAGCGAGCCTGCGGCCCGACAACGACGCGAATGAAAAGTTGTACGGGAAACATATGACGGCAACGCAAATCATCCGCCGGGGCGCCGTGCCAGTTCCGCCTTCAGGACAGAAGCTGGTTTCGCTGCTGGAGAAAAAGTCGCCCAAAAATCACTCGGATCCCAATTCGCTGAAGTAAATTCACGCCCGCCGTCGGCGGACGCATCCGCGTGCGGATGTGGCCGTCCGGCGGGCGTTGGTGTGTCTGGGTTGTTTCCCGATTGAATTCTTGGATTAATCCCGAGGCAACTCTCAGATGCCTGTGCCTGAAATCCACATTTGCGGGATCGTGATATTCTGCCGCTGTGAAATCACGCGTGGCACGCATCGACCACATTCAGATGGCGGCTCCTGCCGGCTGCGAAACGGCGGCACGAACTTTCTACGGCGCGATCCTGGGCCTCGCAGAGATCGAAAAGCCGCCGCTCCTGCAGCAGCGAGGGGGCTGCTGGTTCGCGTGCGGTTCGCAGCAATTGCACATCGGGGTCGAGCGGGATTTTCGGCCGGCAAAAAAGGCTCATCCGGCGTTTGCAGTCCGAGATTTAGAAGAACTGCGCGCTGCGCTCACCGCCCAGGGCATCCAGGTGATCGACGATGACGATCTTCCCGGCGTGCGCCGGTTCTACGCGGAAGATCCCTGGGGAAACCGGCTGGAATTTCTGGAAGACCCGGACTCGTAGCACTTCCTTTCTTACCGCAAGAAGTTTAAAGAATCACAGGAGAGCGTCGCGGAACATTTCGTGGCGCGCACACGAGTGGAAAAAAAAATCTGCCCGATCTGCAACAAGCGGCGCGCCGAACGTTACTGCCCTGCGCTGGGAGAGAAAATCTGCGCCATCGATTGCGGCACCGGGCGCGAGGTGACCATCGACTGCCCGAGCGACTGCCCGTACCTGGTGGCGGCGCACCGCTGGGAGCAGGACCATCCCAAACCGCTGGCCGAGAGCGAAGTGCCGTTCCCGGACGTGTCGTTTTCCTCGGACCTGATTCACACCCGGCAGAACATGCTGTCGGGCCTCGGCTATACGGTTGTCCTGTACGCGGCGGAGCAGCGCTCGCTCACGGACTCCGATGTCTTCACCGCGCTGCAGGCCCTCGCGGAGACCCGCCGCACGCTTCTCTCCGGGATCTACTACGAAAAGCCACCAGAGATTCCGGTAACCGCTGGGCTGTACGCCAAGCTGGCGCAGTTCATCGAAGAGGAAAAGAAGCATGTCGCGGAGCATCCCGAGTTTCCCGCGCTGAAGGACACCGAGATTTTTCATGTCCTGGTCTTCTTTCTGCGTTTCGGACGCTTGCGCTCGAATGGGCGGCCAAAGACGCGCGCGTTCCTTACGTTTCTAAGGTCGCAGTTTCCCGCCGAAGCCGGAGTCGCCATGGAAGAACCGCGGATCATAATTCCGTAACGCATGCCGCACATTTTTGTAGCGCCCGCCTTCAGGCGGGCATTCGCCCGGCAGCGCAGGATGCCCGCCTGAAGGCGCGCGCTACATAAATCCGATTTTTCCCTTAGTCAGAAAACGCGTCCTACGCAACCTCCAAGCCAAGACTCAATTGCCGTTCGGCCGCTGCCGGGCGTCCCGGATCGAGAGGGCGCACGCCAAGACCGTACTTCCTACGTAGCGCGCGCACTCGCTCGGCGATTTCCTGGCGATACGCTTCCGGCGCATATGCTTCCCGCGAAAACCAGTCGCGATAGCGCTTGGCCAGCTTCGGAAATTTCCTGTCAAGGAACGGCAGAAATTGCTTTTGCGCCGAAGGCATCAGAAACAGCACGCTGCCCGCAAACCATTGCGCTCCCGCTTCGCGTGCGGCAAGGGCCAGTGCGTCCAGGTCGGCTTCGCGATCGGTAATTCCCGGCAGAATGGGCATGGCGAACACGCCGGCGGCGATGCCCGCGCGGCGCAATTCAGCAACCGCCCGCATGCGCAGATCGGGCCGCGGCGCGCGCGGTTCCAGAATGCGCGCCAGCCCGGTGCGCAACGTGGTGATACTCAGATTCACGGACAAGTTGGAGTGCTCGGCAATCCGGCGCAGCACATCGACGTCGCGCAAGACCTGGTCGGATTTCGTGGTAATCGAAACGCTCAATCCTCTGCGTCCGGCCATCTGCTCGAGAATCGCGCGCGTCGCTCCGAACTCGCGTTCGGCCGGCTGGTAGGGATCCGTGGCCGTTCCGATGGCGATGTGCTCGCCCTGCACTCGTTCCTTGCCGAGATCCCGGCCGGCGAGCGGCCCGGCGTCCTGCTTCACATAAATTTTCTTTTCAAAATCGCGCCCGTCCAGCTCCATGTACTCGTGCGTGTAGCGGGCGTAGCAGTACTGGCAGCCGAATTCGCAGCCGCGGTACGGATTCACGGTCCAGGAAAAGGGCACGCGCGTCGAGTCGCAATGATTGAGGATGGATTTCACCGGCAGCAGAAAATATTCCGTGCCGCGCTTGGCGTCAGCCAGCGGAGAGGAGAGGGCGAGACGGGCGATGCCGACGCGTTCGGGCGCGGGCCCTGGTGGCAGCAGGGCATCCGGCCCGCTGTCCTGTTGGTTCAGGACGTCGGGGAATAAGGTGGGTGTGAGATCGCTCCCGCGTTTGCGGAGAGACTTTCTTCGAGAAGAAAGGTTCTCGGTAGACGTCGGAATCGAATTGGCAGTCGCCATAACCCGTCTCGGGAAGCACGGGATGGAGTATTTCGCTTTTTGTTCGCCATGTCAAGGACTTTCTTCGCTTTTTATTTGCCTCCCGTGAGCGCCGGCGCTGCCCCTCCCACGCCCTGAAAAGTACAGGTGACGCTTGCGACCGCGACCGCCACACGGCCCGAAATCGATGCGAATGGGAGCCTATACTCGATACTCCTGTAGGGAGCGAGCCTTGGCCAAGATCGGCATCCTGATCATCGAAGACGATGAAGCCAACCAGTCGGCCTTGCGCCAGTTGCTGGACTCGGAGGGTTGGCACGTGCGGGTTGTGCCGGCGGTCGGCCAGGCGCTGGCGGAGCTGGCGAGCGGCGAGTGGTCGCTGGTGATCGTCAACATCGCGATGATCGGCATGACCAGCCCGGTGTACCTGACGCTTCGGGAGTTGGCGCTGGCGCCGGCGGTAGAGGACGGGAAAGTTCGAGCGCGGGTGCTGTTTGTGGTGCCCGAAACGGCGCCCCAGGATGCTGTCTCGGCGTTCGAGCGGGACCGTCTGCCTTACGTCGCGAAACCGTTCCAGTTTCATGATTTGCTGGAGAAAGTCAGCGATCTATTGATGGAAGCGGCCGCGTTGGCAAATCCGATTCGCCGCGTGCGCCACGATTCCACGCTTTCCGAACGCAAGCGCAAGGAAGGGCGCGAGGGCCGCGAATCAGGCAACGCTTTCGCGCAGCGGAACACCAATATGTTCGCCCGGCGCGATGAGTACGTGATGACCGAAGAAGAGATTGCCGAGTTTGAGAAGAATGAAAAGGAACAGCGAGAATTGAAAAAGAAGAAAAACCCCGAAACTGACCGCTTTTGAGTTCACCCGGAAAGTTTTTGAATCCCAGTAGGACAGGCTTCAGCCTGTCTGGTTTAGATTTGCGCATAACGCTAATCAAAACCTGACAGGCTGAAGCCTGTCCTACTCTTCTAGCCCCTGAAGTGCCGCACGATGCTGCGGTCATTCGTGTCCGCCAATAATTCTGCTGCCGTCTTGCGCAGGACCGGATGCTGAAATTTGGGCGCAATTTCTGCGAGCGGGACCAGGACGAAACGGCGCCCCTGCAACCGCGGATGAGGAATTTCCATTCCGGGTTCGCGGAGCACTTCCCTGTCGTAAAAAAGAATATCGAGGTCGATGAGGCGCGGGCCGCGCGGAACCAGTTTCTGGCTGCCGAGTTCGCGCTCGATTGCCTGGAGATTTTCCAGCAGTTGGCGCGGCGCAAGCGAAGTCTCGCCTTCGACGACGCAGTTCAAGAACCACGGTTGCTCGAGAAAATCCACTGGTTCGGTTTCATAAACGGACGAGCGGCGCAGCACGCGCACGCCTTTTTCGGGCAGCGCGCCGATGGCCCGGTCCAGATTCGCGGCGCGATCGCCCAGATTTGAGCCGAGCGAAAGATAGACCAAATGGGAGTCTGGCATAGAAAAACGTGGCGCATGCATTACACGCTGCGAAAAAACTCAAGACGGTGTCATTCTGAGCGAAGCGAAGAATCCCTCTTCGATTTAAGTGTAAGCAAAAACAAAGAGAGATTCTTCGCTTCGCTCAGAATGACAATCACTAAAACAATCCCGGCTGGCGGCGCGGCGTTTCGAGGCCGAAATGTTTGTAGGCCAGGGCGGTGGCAACCCGGCCGCGCGGGGTGCGATCGAGCAGGCCAAGCTGCATCAAGTACGGCTCGTAGATTTCCTCGATGGCATCTTCCTCTTCGCTGATGGACGCCGCGAGAGTGCCCAGCCCGACCGGTCCGCCGGCATATTTCTGGAGAATCGTGAGCATCAGGTTGCGGTCGACTTCGTCGAGGCCGTGCTCATCGACGCCCAGCATTTGCAAGGCTTCTTTGGCCACTGCCAGCGTGATGTGCCCTTGGGCGCGGACCTGCGCGAAATCGCGGGCCCTCCGCAAGAGGCGGTTGGCGACGCGCGGCGTTCCGCGGCTGCGGCGGGCCAGCTCGTATGCACCATCCTCGTCCACCGCAATTCCCAGGATGGTCGCCGAGCGGCGAACAATGGCGACCAGATCTTCGGGCGTGTAAAACTCGAGCCGGTGCACGATGCCAAACCGCGAGCGCAGCGGAGCTGTCACCAGGCCCGCGCGAGTGGTCGCGCCGATCAGCGTGAAACGATTCAGGATGAAGGGATGAATCCTGGCGCCCGCGCCCTGCCCGATGACCAGGTCGATGCGGTAGTCTTCCATCGCGGGATACAAAACTTCCTCGATCGCCGGGACCAGGCGATGAATTTCATCCAGAAAAAATACTTCGCGCGGCTCGATCGAAGTGAGGATCGCAGTCAGATCGCCCTTGCGTTCGAGAAGAGGTCCGGAACTGGTTTTGATCGTAACGCCCAGTTCGCTGGCGATAATTTGCGCCAGCGTGGTCTTGCCGAGCCCTGGCGGGCCGTAAAGCAGGACGTGATCGAGCGCCTCTCCCCGGCTGCGCGCGGCCTGGATGGCGATCTCAATATTCTCTTTGACGCGCGACTGCCCGATGTAATCCGCGAACCGCTGCGGGCGAACGCTGGCGTCGATGCGCGCGTCTTCGTCCAACGCCGCGCCGGTGACGATGCGTTTGGGCTGGTCCATTTTGCGTTCGCTGCCGGTTCCGGAATTCATCGCTGATCTGCCTTGTGCGTGTTAAGCAATCTTTGTTCACTCGGATGCGGCTGTCGCCATCGCCGCTTCGGTTGCTATCTTGCGGCTCTCGCGCTCGCCGGCGCAGTCAACTGCTGCAGCGCTCCGCGCAAAAGGTCTTCAAATGTTGCGCCGGCGGCGCTTTTCCCCGCCCGCTCCACCGCCTGCTCAGCGCCGTGCTGATCGTAGCCAAGATTCAGCAGCGCGGAGACCACGTCGCCGGCAGTGCCGGTAGTAGTGACCGGCTTGCGCGCGTCCTCGGGAACTTCCTCCATCGCTTCCAGCTTGTCGCGCAGCTCGACAATCATGCGCTCGGCCGTCTTGCGCCCCACGCCGGGAATGCGCGTCAGCCGCGCGAGGTCTCCGGAGCGGACCGCGGGCACCAGATCGTCCACGCTCATGCCCGAAAGAATCTTCAGCGCCAGCACCGGACCGACGCCCGAAGCGGAAATCAGCAGCTCGAACAAATGTTTTTCGCGCGCGCTTAGGAATCCATAGAGTGAAATCGCGTCTTCCCGCACCTGAGTATGAATCAAGAGCGTGACGTTGGAGTGCAGTTCGCCGAGCGCGTAAAACGTGGAAAGCGGAATGTGCACCAGATAGCCGACTCCGCCCACATCGACCAGCACCTGGTTCGGCCGTTTGTCGCCAAGCGTTCCGCGAAGCTGCGCGATCATCGAGGGACCATCCGCCCGCGATTATGGCGGCGCGTCCGCAGAGTGTCAACGCGGCGACGAAGCTCTGAGTAGCACAGCCACTTTGGCTGTGCGTTTTTGTAAGCTGCTTGAACAGCCGCGCTCTCATAGCTACGAACGCAAGCACCACGCAGCTAAAGTGGCTGTGCCACCTTCAATCTGTGGATTCTTGCCTGGAGATCAATGACCAAAGAAATTACTGCCCGTCGATCTCGACGGAATCGATCACTCCAATAACGGCGGCATCGATGGGAGAATTCGGCCGTCCAACAGCGGTCATCGCGGAAAAACCTTCCGTGGTCAGCAGCACGCGCTCGCCAACGCCGGCGCCAACCGCGTCCAGCGCAAGAACAGGATCGCCGCGGTTGGTGCCGTCCAGCTGCAGCGGCTGCACGACCAGAATCTTGCGCCCTTCGTGCGACGCCACCTTTTGCGTTGCAACCACGTCGCCGATCACGCGAGCGATGAGCATGCGGAGAAGTGTAGGGGCGAAACGGATAACCGGAAAGGAAAAAATAGGCACGCGGTAGCGCCCGGAGAAAGCAACCGGGAGCACAGCAGTTCACGGATACAGTCGGAAGGGCGAGATAGTAGACTGGAAAGTCCGAGCTGGTGCTTGACGCGATGCAGGCGAATTTAGGTCTGAAATTTCAAATTTGAAATTTCAAATCTCAAATTAGACCCAAGCCCTCAGGCCAGCAATCGCTTAGATGCCCTCTGCTGTTCTGAGATCAGACGCCCTGACCTGCCGCAGCGGTGAATCGCAACGCGGCCGGTTATCCCGCAGTCTTCATGAATTGTTCCAACTCCTTAACAAATTCGTTGCGATCGCGGCGAACCTGGTCGGCCCGTTGTGATTTTGCGGTGATGTGCCGCTGGCCGCGGATCGGAGAGTCCTGCAAGTGCTGGGCCCACCCGCGCAATTGGCGCGAGATGTTTTCCGAGAGTAATTTCAAATTTGAAATTTCAAATTTGAGATCAACAAACTCGGCCATGCGTTCCATGATGCACAGCATGGAGCGCGTCTCACCTGCCGATCCACGGGCGATGTACAGAAATGCCAGCAGCTCATTCGTCGTTCCACGCTCGAAGCCTTCGGCAATATTGTTGGATACGGACAGCGCGGCGCGCTCGATCTGGTCGCGCAGGCTGCGATGGCGGCGGAGCGGAGCCTTCTCGCCAAGAGCGAAAACGCGAACTCCGAGGCCGGAAGCTGCTTGCCAGACGGGAAGATCTTCAAAACGCTCGTACTTCACAATCGACTCCAAAAGGTTTGGGTTTCCACCGTCCGTCGCGCCGACTTGCCGCGATAAAAACGCGACCTTGGCGGAAGCTCGGCATCATTGGCACGTATTGTGCCACAGCGAGCGGGACAAGGAAGTCAGATTTGAAATCCGAATCTCGAGAGAGAGAGAAAACATTATGACGGGAAGGTTTTCAGGTCTAGTCGCGTCGCTACGACGGAATGTTCACGGAATCCACGATGCCCACGATGGTAGCTTCGGTCGGCAGGTCCGCCGGCTGAAACGGAAAACTTGCTTCCTTGCCGCGGCACCAGTAGATGGTTTCTCCCGTGCCGGCGCCGACGGCATCGAGAGCGATAACCGGAAAACCCTTGTCGCGGCCCTTGCGATCGAGCGGCTGAACGATGAGGAGCTTCTGGCCGTGGAGCGCGGGATCTTTCATGGTACAAACCACGTTGCCGATGATGCGTCCGAGGAGCATTTTATTTTTTCCTCGCGGCGGCTAGCTCGGCTTCATGGAGGGAATCCACCATCACTTCGTCGACGATGCCCACGATTGCGGCGTCCACGGGGCGGTCCTTGCACTCCGCGGCATTGCGCGCGGAGCTGCCGGTTACCACCAGGACGGTTTCGCGAAAGCCGGAATCGACCGTGTCTACGGCGACGAGGTAGCCCGCTTCATCTGCGCCCTGCGGCGAGACTGGTTTCACTACAAGAAGCTTCTTGCCTTCCAGGCGCGCGTCTTTGCGCGTCGAGACCACAGTGCCGACAATGCGGGCGAGAATCATTTCCTGTCGAACGCTTTGAAATTCATTGATCTCCCGATGAAACGGTTGGATCCAGCCCAGCTTCAGCGGCTAAAGCCGCATCTAAGCCGATCGCATACGGCCGGGCTGAAGCCCGGCCCTCCAAGTAATGTCGCATTGTCACAACTCACTTTGCAGCGCGATGACAGCGTACCGAAGTCGCGCCGAGCGACAAGTAGTCGCCCTTGCAGGTATCTTGGCGCTGCGGCCCCTCGTGCGATTGGCTCTCTGCCGCGCCAGACGCTCTAGACTGCTACGGGCGTCTTGCCGATGGGGAGCACCTCTTCCAGCGACTGGTGCGGCCGCGGGATCACGTGCACAGCCACCAGTTCTCCTACTCGCCGGGCCGCCGCGGCTCCTGCATCCGTCGCCGCCTTCACGGCGGCCACGTCTCCGCGGACCATCGCCGTGACGTAGCCCGCGCCGATTTTTTCCCAGCCGACGAGCGTGACCTTGGCCGCCTTGACCATCGCGTCCGAGGCTTCGATCATTGCGACCAGGCCGCGGGTCTCGATCATGCCGAGTGCTTCGCCCATGCTTTTTCCTCCGTGGCCGGCCCGGGAAAAAATTCCGGCCGGCGCACCTTCTGAAACCTGCCCTTATCGCAGCGCGCGGTCCTTGCGAACCGCTTCCTCGATCAATGCTTCCAGTTCCTGGCGCGTCACCGAGATGCGCTCCGGACGCTCCGTGTCGGCGGTCGTGTCATCGCTGGTTACCGGGCACCCGGGAATCACCGTCGATGCCGTGGTCGTGCCGTAGCGCGCTCGCGCGACGAGCAATTTTTCCACATCGCGCCCAGAAAGCAAGACTTGTTTGCCCAGCAACTCGGTCATCAGTGACACTTGCGCGAAGTGCTCGACGGTTTCCATGCGGAAAAAAGCGTTCAGCAGATCCGGACCGCACGTCACCACGCCATGGTTGGCCAGAAGAATCGCATCGAAGTGCTGCACCATCGGCTCGAGCGCGTCCGAAAGTTCCTGCGTGCCGGGCGTGCCATACTGCGCCACCGGGATACAACCCAGCGCGATGATCATTTCGCTCAGCAGCGCTTTGTTCAGCGGCATTCCAGCGGCCGCGTGAGCCGTTGCCGCGGGCGGATGCGCGTGCACCACGGAGTACACTTCGGGCCGGCGATTGTAGATGAGCAGGTGCATGGCAAGTTCAGAGGAAGCTTCGCGGCGTCCGGAAAGCTTGCGGCCGCGCAGGTCGGTGATCACCAGGTCGTCCGGCGTCATCATCCCTTTACTCATGCCGGTAGGAGAAGTGAGCACGCGGCGGGAATCGAGGCGCACCGAAATGTTTCCGTCGGTGGAAACGACGAACGAGCGGGAATGAATCCACCGTCCCACCGCGCAAATGTCGCGGCGGTGTTCGTCTTCGGACTTTATGTTTCCCGGAGAGATGGAATCGGCAATCATCGGTTCGGAGCGTCGGTCGGAAATCTCATCCTCATCGCAACTGTCCGGCGAGGATCTCAATCAAGCACATGGGAACTCGGCCACCCGGACAGGCGGCGATAGTGTACAACTGTCAGGCGTAAATTCCACGCTCCTTCAGCGCAAAAGCGACACGGTCAATGGCCAGCATGTAGGCGGCGACGCGGTTGTTCACCTGGTGAGCCTCTGCGTAGCGCACCACTTCCTCAAAACTGTGCTCCAAAACCTCCCGCAGCCGGTCGTTCACTTCCTTCTCGGTCCAGAAAAATCCCTGGCGGTCCTGCACCCATTCAAAGTAGCTGACCGTCACGCCGCCGGCATTGGCCAGGATGTCCGGAATCACGAAAATGCCCTTGCGATCGACGATTTCGTCCGCCAGCGCCGTGGTCGGCCCGTTCGCGCCTTCGCACAGAATTCGCGCCTGCAGGCGGTGCGCGTTGTCCGAGGTGATTTGATTTTCCACTGCCGCGGGAATCACCAGTTCGGCCGGCTGGAACAGGATTTCGCTGGCGCTGATCTTGGATCCGCCTCCGGGAAAATCCGGCAAGGGCTGGCGCTGCACGTTCACCCAGTCCAGCACTTTGGGAATATCAAAGCCGCTTTCGTTGTACAGCGCGCCGTGAATGTCGGCGACGCCAACGATTTTGTATCCTGCCTCGTGCAGGAGTTTCGCGGCCATCGAGCCGACATTGCCGAAACCCTGGACGATAACGCGCGTGTTCACCCGCAGCATGCGGAACTTGGCCAGCGCGCGATCGCAATTGATCAGCACGCCGCGACCGGTGGCCTCGTGGCGCCCGCGCGATCCCCCCAGATCGATCGGTTTCCCGGTGACCACCGAGGTTTCCGTATGCCGCACGTGCATCGAGTACGTGTCCATGATCCACGCCATGGTCTGCTCGTTGGTGCCGAGATCGGGAGCGGGCACGTCGCGCTCCGGTCCGAACCACTCGATCAGTTCCGCCGTGTAGCGGCGCGTGATGCGCTCGAGCTCACCGCGCGACAATTTACCGGGATCGCAAATCACGCCACCCTTGGCGCCGCCGAAGGGAATGTTGACGACCGCACACTTCCAGGTCATCCAGCTGGCCAGTGCGCGCACTTCATCCAGCGTTACCGTCGGCGCAAAGCGGATCCCGCCCTTGCCCGGCCCGCGAACGATGGAATGATGCACGCGATAGCCGACAAACACTTCCAGATGGCCGGAGTCGAGTTGCACCGGAATGTAGACGGTAATTTCCTTGTTGGGATATTTCAGGAAGCGGTACAGGCCTTCTTCCAGATTTAGTTTTCGTGCCGCCGCTTCAAAACGCGCATCCGCGGATTCGTAGACGTTGAATTCATTGCGCACAGCTAGCGTGGCCATGAAACGCTCCTCACCCATCCAGCAGACCGCCGGTATGGCCCACCGGACAACGCCCCACGCGGGAAAGCCGGCCGCCGCACATGCCAAAACATTTACTGACCAGGCCAGCCGAAACCAGTATACGAATCAAACCGAGCGCGGCGCAAGAAAAGGAATCGCAGGCATCGTTCTACGGCACTGGCGCACCGACCGAAGTTTTGTAGTGCTTCATCTGTTCGCGTGCCGCCGTTCCACAAACTCCTCGATCAGCACCTGCGCCAGCCGTGGCGCGTTGTGCCGCACCACACCGTGTTCCTCCAGCAAATTATCGAGCAGGCAGCGCACGCCCACGCGTTGCAAATCCTGGAGGTCCACACGGACCGGCTCGGCGCCGCGCATTTTGTAACGCCGCACCACCTCGGGAGAAACCGGCTGATTGCTGGCCACGACCCAGTCAATAAACTTGCGCCGCGTGTGGCTGTAGATCACACGCACGTGCTCCGCGAGCGAATAACCCTGCGTTTCTCCCGGCTGGGTCATCAGATTGGCGATCAGAACCCGCGTGGCGGAGGATTTTTCGATGGCCTCGGCCACGCCCGAAACCAGCAAATTGGGCAGAATGCTGGTGTACAGCGAGCCCGGCCCGATCAGAATCAGATCCGCCTGGCGAATCGCTTCCAGCACTTCCGGAAGAGGCCGGACGCGGCGGGGGCGCAGGCTCAAGCGGCGAATCTTGTTGCCGCTTTTGGCGATGCGCGTTTCGCCCAGCACGACTTTGCCATTCTCCATCACCGCTTCGAGCGAGACATTTTCCAGGGTCGTGGGAAAAATCCGTCCGCGAATGGCCAGCACTTCCCCGCTGACGCGCACGGCCTCGGCAAAATCTCCGGTCACGTGGCTGAGCGCGGTGAGGAAAAGATTTCCAAAGCTGTGCCCGCGCAAGCCGCGCCCGGAATGAAAGCGGTACTGAAAAAGCCGCCCGAGCAAGGCCTCATCCTGGGAAAGCGCAACCATGCAGTTGCGAATGTCGCCGGGAGGAAGCACGCGATACTCGCGCCGCAGTCGGCCGGAACTCCCGCCGTCGTCCGTCACGGTCACGATGGCGGCGAGATCGCTGATCGGATGGCGCTCCGATTCGTGCCGGCGCCGCGCGACGAAGTGCTTTAGGCCGCGCAGCAGCATGGACAAGCCGGTGCCGCCGCCGATGGCAACCACACGCACGCCGCCGGGAATCGCGGCGGACGGATGCGTTCTATTTTTCTTCATCGGGATTGCATCGCTCTGGCGCGCACTCGCGGCTCAGGCGCCGGAGGCTTCGCGCTCGGGGTAGAGCAGTTCGGTGAAGCGGGGATCTTCCTGCAGAAACGCGAAATCCTCGTCGTTGCGCGCGTGATACCGGTTTTCCGGACGCAACTGAATCGCCACTTTCAGATTTTCCATCGCCGATTCGGCTTCGCCGGTCAGGCAGTCCAACGCGGCCATCGCGTAGAAGACGTAATCGGCCTTGGGCGCCAACTTTTTCGCGCGCAGCAAATGCTCGCGCGCCTCATCCCAGCGCCCCAGATTCATCATGGCCACACCCGACTGATAATGCTCTTCCGGAGTGCGCACTGATGGCGCGGCCTGCTTGGCCATGCGCTGCTCCACAATGCGCAGGTGCACGCGCGCTCGATCGGCAAGCTCTTTGCTCGGGCCGGCTTCCACCTTCTCCAGCAATTCTTTTGCCTTGGCAAACTTTTGTTGGTGGAAATTCTGAACGGCCTGCTCGTACAGTTTCAATTGCTGTTCAAATTGTGGGTCTACCATTTGGCGAACCGCTTCGGCGTGCGCTGCTAGCTTACTATCTTCTTTGGTTTTCAATACCTTACGACTTCTGGAAGGGGCGCTTGCCCCAGCCCTGCTGCGTTTTGCCGGCTTTTGACCGCGCGCCATTTTTCGGAGTCTAACAGAGGTACCATGGATCGTCAACGCAACGGCAATTGCATGGAAGAAAACCGGTATGAAAGCGTTCTATCAACTTTCTCCCAACGTTCTCCCAAATTGCTCCACTACTTTGCGCGGCCAGCGGGCTTGGCACTTGCCGCTGGCGCCGCAGGCATGGCTGGGGCGGGCGCAGGCTCCGGTACCAGCAACGCCTTGGCGGAGTCCGGAAGCTTATCCGAGTTGGCCACCAGCAGGGCGACCTGCCACATCTGGTTGTCGTCCAGGATTCCCTTGAACGTCGGCATCCCGGTCAAGCGAATGCCGTTCTTTACTTTCCAGTAGCTCTCTTGCGCGGGATCGTCGCTCACACCCTTGCCCTTGAACATCAGCGTTGCCTTTGGGTACATATTGTCGGCAATCGCGGGCGGATTCTGGTTCGGTAGTCCATGGCACCCGGCGCATTGATCCCTGTACAATTTGGCTCCGGCCACGTAGTTCTCTTCATTTGCCTGGATGGGAGGGGCCGGCACATTGGCCTTTTCAATGTGGGCATCCAGAGACCGGTTGGCTAATTTTTTCTCCATCATCATGGGTGGATCCGCAACCGCCGCGGGAGCCATTCCGGAAACGAAGTAGTAGTAAAGTCCGCCAGCCATCAGCACGATGCCGATCACGACTCCAACCACAAGACCTTTCATCTCTCATTATCTCCTGGCGTGAAATGCGGGCAGCAGAGTATAGACCAACTCGATCCTTTTTGGCATTCAAAACGCGACGCCGCGAACTGCACATTCAGTAATCGTTTTCAGAACCCTCCCACAGATGCCCGGGATCTCACCGGGGTTGGATCGGATCGACCGGAGCCTGAAAGGCGGAAAAATCGCCTTGGGGGGACACGCCCGCTTTTTGGACCTCCGGTGTGCGGCTCCATCTGATGCACGCAGCGCAACATACGCTGGTTTGCCGATTGGCCAGCTTTCGAGCGTGTGCTATAAAATAGGTCCCGGACCGTCCGGACAACTGTGCCTTTTATCAACTTTCCTGCGCGCGAAATTAATTGCAAGTTGGTCTACTACGGCCCAGGTCTGGGCGGGAAGACTGCCAACTTGCAGTGGATCTATGACCACACCGGCACCGCCCAAAAAGGGAAGATGATTTCGTTGGCGACGGAAACTGACCGCACGCTTTTTTTCGATTTCCTGCCCATCGACTTGGGAACGGTTCGCGGATTTAAGACCCGCATACATCTTTACACCGTTCCCGGACAGGTTTTCTACGAAGCCAGCCGCAAGTTGATCCTGAAAGGGGCCGATGGAGTGGTGTTTGTCGCGGATTCGCAGGAAGAGCGGCTGGACGCCAACCTGGAAACGCTGGAAAACCTCCGCGAACATCTCAAGGAACACAAGCTCGACTTCAATACCATACCCTACGTCCTGCAGCTGAATAAACGCGATCTCCCCGGAGTGCTCCCGGTCGACAAGCTCGCCAAGGAACTGCAGGTAAAGGGCGAGCCCATCACGGAAGGTGTAGCTATTACCGGCCAGGGCGTGTTTGAGACGCTGCGCGAAGTGGCCAAAATGGTTCTCGCCGAACTCAAAAAAGGCGGCTAGGAGTTTCAGCGCCATCCTTCCTCTTCACTACGCTTCGCTACGTGACTAGCCAGAAACCTGTCCAGAAGATCAGTAAGGACTCTGGTACGCGGCGGCAATTTTCTTCGATTTCCCTTTTCTAAGGTCTTTATACTGAGGCAGTGGGTCTCTAACTCCGGTTTGCCCGACCTCACGCACAGGCCATGACTTTGACAACCTCTCCCAAGCCAGATGTACAGCCGCCCGATACTTCTTCGGAACAGCAGCTGACTGCCCTGCAGGCAGACCTGCAGAAACTGGAACGTCGCGACTGGTGGCTGTGGAGCCTGGCCGTCGTCGTAATGCTGCTGCTGACGTTCGCCGTCTTCACCACAACGTTTCCGGGCTTGATCAAAGTCGACGACCCCTTCTTTCTGTCCAGTCAGGATCGCGCCGTGCGCGGCCTGATCGGGTTGGTGCTGATCTTCAACGGCTACACCATCTACCAGCAGATCACGATCAAGAGACTGCGGCGCGATTTTTCCAAAAAGATTGAGGAGATGAGGATTCTGCAGATCCGGGCGGAGGAGTTGGAGCGCCTGGCGATGTTCGATTCGCTCACCGGACTTACCAACCGGCGCGTCGCCGAGGAGCGCCTGGCGGCCGAGGCGTCGCGTTCGGCGCGGCACAGCCAGCCTCTGACGGTAATTGCTTTTGACCTCGACCGTTTCAAGGAAATCAATGATACCTACGGGCACGCCGCGGGTGACCAAGTGCTTAAGGAGTTCTCCCGGCGCCTGGAATCCGCGGTCCGAATGTCAGACACCGCTGCGCGCATGGGCGGCGATGAATTCCTGATCTTGCTGCCGGAATGCGATACCAGCCGCGTCCAATTGCTTCTGGGCCGCTTGCGCAACATGGAGATCACCTATGCAGGCGCGAAAATTCCCATCTGCTTCTCGGCCGGCTGGGTGGGATATGAGCAGGGAGAAACTCCGGAACATTTTCTGGAGCGTGCCGACCGCACCCTGTACGCCGAGAAGCGCCTGGCAAGGGCGCGCGAGAACGAACTGTTGGCGGCCAGCTAGCCCGCATGGCATAAAAAGGCCCGTATTCCCACCGAAAGTGTTGCAGCCCGAGTTATGTTCTGTTTGGGTTGATAGTTCTCAATACACAAACCGCCTGAAGTTTTTACCGGATTGATTTTTGCGTGCTATAAACGCAAGATGCGGTATCCCATCGGAGCTTCGGAAATCCCTGAGGTCCGGCGCTAGTGGACGCTTCCATCACCAACCGGCGCCGCAGCCAGCGCCTCTTTCTGCAGGTTCGGGTGATCGTGGCGGGCAAGCTGCCGAACCAATCTGACTTCAGTGAAGAAACTCACACCATCGTCGTGAACGCCCATGGCGCTCTGGTGGAAATGGCCACCGCGCTCGAGCAGGGACAGAACGTCACCATGCAGAACGTCCGAACCAGCGACAAGATCGAGTGCCGAGTCATGCTCGTAAAACCGGCGCCCTCCGCAAAGTTCAGCACGGCTTTTGAGTTCCTCAAGCCCAATCCAGACTTCTGGCGAATCAGCTTCCCGCCGGAGGATTGGTCCACCAGGCACCTGGACCCGAAAAAGAGCGGCTGACCCTCAAGAGAGAGCGCATCCTTCCAAATCTCTCCGCCAAGGTGGGAAACTAGGGTCTAACGGATGTAGCGTCCGCCTTCAGGCGGGCATCCCCCCGAACAAGAGGCGGCACCCCTACGCTACAACTGCGCGTGAGCCAATAAAAAAGGGAGGTGATAACCAGGCTGGTTACCACCTCCCGGGGTGGGGTGGGGTGTTGCTGAGTAAACTCAATAAATGCCGATTATGTCCTTCAGTGAGCTCTGAAAACCAACTGGTACAAAAAACAACCACTAACCCTGGGTGAGGAAATAGCACGAGCCGCACCTCGTGTCAACAACGAAATTCGGGAAAATAATCGATGGCTGAAGCGGCGAGTTCACTCCAGTTCTGGCGCATTGGTCGCCGCGGCGTCCAGAACCTCCCGGACCCGCCGGCAAAGGAGCGCCGGGCTATACGGCTTCTTGAGCACCGTCACGCCGCGCTCCACGAGGTCAGCGAGGGCGGCGGTTTCGTTGCTATAGCCCGTAGCAAAGATCGCTCGCACCCCAGGGTTGAGGGCCCGGATCGCGACGAAAACTTCCGGGCCGCTTCGCCTCGGCATGATGACGTCCAGCAGCACCAGTGAGATACGATCGCGGTTCGCGGCAAAAACCTGGAGGGCTTCCTCGCCGTCCCGTGCCAGCAGCGTTTCATAGCCCTGCGTCCGCAGCACGGAATGCGCCATTTCCCGAATACCGTCATGGTCGTCGGCAAGCAAGATGGTTTCGCTTCCGCCGCGGACCGGCAAATTCTCCAAAAGTACAGGTTGGAGCTCGGCAGCTCCGTCGGCTTCATCGACCGGAAGGTAGATTCGAAAAACGCTTCCCACACCGGGCTCGCTATCCACGGAAATTAATCCATTGTGCTGCTTCACGATGCCGTACACCGTTGCCAGCCCGAGGCCGGTGCCCTTACCCGTTCCCTTGGTGGTAAAAAACGGTTCGAAGATTCGTTCGCGTGTGGCGGCATCCATTCCGGTACCGGTGTCGGTAACACGCAATTCGGAAAACCGGCCCGGCTGGAGCCCAGCGTCGCGGCGGCAGTCCACCGGGGAAAATGAGACGTTGCGCGTCTCGATGGTAATTGTTCCACCCTTGGGCATGGCGTCGCGCGCGTTGATGCACAGGTTCATCAGCACTTGCTCGACCTGCGTGGGATCGGCGCGGACCGTGGCCAGATCGGCGGCTAATGCCGTTTTGATTTCGATGTCCTTGCCGATGACCTTATCGAGAAGATTCAAAACGTCCTGAACGGTTTGATTCAGGCTCAGGCTGCGCGGCTCCAGAATCTGCCGGCGCGCGAAGGCCAGCAATTGGCGGATCAATGCGGTCACACGGTCGCATTGCACGTGAATTTTCTTGAAATAGCCCTCGAGAGTGGCGTCATCCCGGGACACCGCTTGCTCTTCGCCAAGCTCCGCCCAGCCGAGAATCGCGCCGACCACGTTGTTAAAATCGTGGGCGATACCCCCAGCCAGCTGGCCGAAGGCCTCGAATTTCTGGGCGTGCTGCAGTTGCTGTTCGAGCGCCCGGCGGTCGGTCATGTCACGCGAGACGGTGGCCACAAATCGCGGCTCGCCGCTTTTCGGATCCTTCACCTGAAAACCGACAAAATCCATGGGCAGAATCTTTCCGCTTTGCCGGTGCCGGAATCGCAATTCGCCTTCCCAATGTCCGATGGTGTACAGCGCCGGCAAAATTTTCTCGTACACCAACGGCAAGTCCGCCGGGACGACGTAGTCCAGCGAATGAGTACCTCGCACGGATTCCGCATCGGTGATGCCCAGCAGCGCGCGGCCCGCCGGGTTCACGTACTGGACGTTGTCCTCCAGATCCGCGACGGCGATGAAATCGTGGCTGTTTTCCACGAGCGTAAAAAATTTCTGCTTTTCTTCTTCGGCCTGCTTGCGCGCAGTGATATCGCGGGCCACGCCCAGAACCGTGGCGCGTCCGGCATACTCCATCCGGCCCATGAATACTTCAACGTCGATCACCGAGCCGTCCTTTTTTCGGTGATGCCATTCGCCGGTATGCCGGCCCGGGGAGTTTGCGTCATGAATGGCTTCGAGCAACCTTTGCTCTTCCTCCGGGGGATGCAGGGCCGTGGCGGTCATTCGCAGGAACTCCATGCGGTGATAGCCGTAGTGGCTTAGCGCCGCGTCGTTCACCTGAAGAAATTGCAGCGTCTCATTTTCAAAAACCCACATGGGCAAAGGATTGTGGCTAAAAAGAAAGAGAGAGCTGGCTTCGCTTTGGCGCAGGGCCTGAACCATCAGGTTGTGCGCGTCGCGCTGCGCCCTTTCCTCCAGCGCGCGCGCCACCACCAGGGGCAGCCGCGACAACTGATTTTTCAAAACATAATCGGTTACACCCTGCTTGATGCATTCCACGGCGATTGCTTCGCCAAGGATTCCCGTGACCAGAATAAAGGGAACGTCGCGCCCGGCGTCGCGCATCGCGGCGAATGCGTCCATCCCGGTCCATCCCGGAAGGCGGTAATCGGCCAGAACGATATCGAATCGAAACCGCGCCAGGTGCAGCTGAAACTCCTCGCGGTTGGCGATCACCAGCGGCTGGCAGTTAAATCCCGCTTGCCCCAGTTCACGCAGGGCCAGTTCGGCGTCCGCCGGTGAATTGTCGATGACCAGGACGTGCAGCGGCCCCGACATATTCCACAACGTGGTCAGCGAGGCGTGCGCCAGCGCCTGGCTCATGAATGGCTGCCAAGAAGATGATTCATGTTTTCCCCGTCCCGCGAAGTCCGGCGGTGGAGTGAAGAGCCATGCGTGACGTCCGCGCATGGCACCGCGAACACTCCCTGACAACTCTATCGGCAGGATTGGGGATTGGCTTCAGCGAACGTTCGCAGCCCGCGGCAGACCGGCACCCGCGGATTCAAGACACGGCCGTGCCCTGCTTCAGGGCCGGCTCCGCGCGGCGCAACTGCTTGCTCCGTTTTTCTTCATACATCTGGGAATCGGCCATCCGCAGCAATTGATCGAGGGACAACTGCGGAACGGGCGGCACATCCACGATTCCCACACTCAGGGACAGGCGGAATCGCCACGAGGAGAGTGCATTGATGAATTCGGTGCGCTGTTGCAGGCGCAGGCGGACTTGGTGCGTCGAGTCTTCACCCGCGTCAGTCATCAATACACAGAATTCGTCGCCGCCAAGGCGCGCCACAATGTCCGACTGCCGGAAGCAGGCCCGCAAGACGTTCGCGGTCACGATCAACGCCCGGTTGCCTTCCAGATGCCCGTAGGAATCGTTGATGAGTTTCAAATCGTCCAGATCGAGATAGAGGAGCAGCGCCGCTCCCTTGCGCTGGATCATTCGCAGGTGCTGCTCGGCGAGCGCCAGAAAGCCGCGCCGGTTATGCAGTCCGGTAAGGTCATCGGTGAGCGAAAGATTTTGCAGGTTCTTTTGCAGGCGGTGGCGCTCGATCGCGTAGCGCAGAGCGCGCAACAGCGTGGCGCCGGTCAGATGTTCCCGGACTAAAAAATCCTGCACGCCCAGGCGCAGCGCCTCCACCGCCAGTGGTTCATCCTCATACTGCGCCAGAACCACCATCGGCTTGTCCGGCATCGCCGTGCGCGCCGCATGGACAACGGTGCGGCCTTGCCGCTGATCGGGACCCAAATCGAGAAGCAGGATATCCGCAACGTCGCCGGACAGATGCTCCCCGGCCAGATCGAGTTCGGCGGCGTGCGTGATGTGCAGTGCGCCGCAGTGCTCGGCGTCCAACAACTGGCGAAGCCGGCACGCACCCTTCGCCTCGCCAATCATCAAAATACGAATGGGCATGGAGTCCAACGGTTTCATGGGGCCTCGCGATTCCCAAGTTCCACTCGCCCCCAGTTCCGCGGACCCGAAGCCGGGCTCAAGACACATGTGCGCAGCGTGCGCTTAAGAGCGAGTAAGGGAATTCAGTTTTCTGGAAGGGATCTTCAGTCTCGACCTGCGCTGGAAGGTTGTCAAGCGGGTAGCCCATTGGAAACTTCTAATGCCAGCCGCCTGGTAAGCGGATCATTCACCGGTGTTTGCATCGGTGCTTGCATCGAGGCACCCGCAAACCGGCAGAGGCCTGGGCGATTACTTCGCTTTGTTGCGTGACTGGCTCAGCAGATTGATGAACAGGCGGAAGGCGCCGCCGTTGCCTTCCGGCAACTGCCGCGAAAACGAAAGCCCGGTGTAGATGTACATGCCCTTGCCGGTGTGCGCCCAGACCAGGCTGCCCAGCAGATCTTTCTCACCGGGATCGCGCATCGAGAGAACGGTGTGATATTGCGCATCCCATTTTTCCAGGAAATAGAGTCCACGTTCCTGTATCCAGTTGTCAAAATCGTGAGACTCGATTTTGTTCGGAAAATTGAGCAGCGGGCTCGCGGGATCGGTGAAATTCACGGCGGCGTTCTCATCGGTGACTCGCGGGCCGGGTCCCATGGTGGCCGGGAACGGAGCGGGCTTCAGCGGATCCCACACTGCGGGCCGCTGGTCGAGCACCACCAGCGTTCCTCCGCCCGCGGCGTAATCGAGCAGGCGCGAGTTCGAGGCCACCACATCGGAGCGCAACTCGTACGCGCGCATGCCGATCACAATCGCGTCGAACCGGCTGAGGTCGCCGAAAGCCAGCGCATTGGCATCGACCATCTCGACGTCGACGCCCAGGCGGCGCAGCGAATCCGGAATGGCCGCGTCATTGTCCGCGGAAATGTATCCGACGCGCAGGTGCTCAGGCACGACGATCGAGAAAACGTGAACCGGAACTTCGGCCGGAGCGCTCCACAAATAGCTGGGCAGCGACGGCAGCGGCTCGATGGACATTTCGTATCTGGCGTCGCCGCGCTTCGCGTAGGTTTTCAGTTCGTAATTGCCCACGGGAATATTCGCCGGCGGCATCACCGCCAGATGCACCAGGCGATCGCCGGCGCCGGAAAATTCAATCTCGATCGGCTGCGGCGCCTTCCAGCCGGAAGGCACTTCCACTCCCACGCTGACTTTGGACGGCGTCTGGGCGAAAGAATGTACGCGTGCAAAGACATCGAACTGTTGCGGCTGGCGCGACGCGACCACGTCATACTGTTCAGGCTCCGGCGTAAGCTCCACCGGCGGAACAATGCGCAGCGGATACTCCAGCACCGTGACCGAAGTCGAGTGCAGGTTCTGCACCGGCACGCTGAAATCGAACGCGTAGCCGTCCACACTGACGTGGGAAGCCGCCAGCACGAACGCCGGCGGAAACGGATAAATAAAGTCACCGGCGGAATGCGGGTTCTTAGCGTCCGCGGGGACCGCCACCGTGAAATTCGTCGAGCCATCCTTTTCTTCCTGCTTGGAAATGTTCCAACCGGCCGGCATCTGCAGAACAGGCTTGGAGAACGTGGCAGGCAAGTCCGGACGATGGGCGACTTCGGCGCGCACGGTGAAATTCTCGCCGGTCACCAGCTCGCTACGATCCGAGTTGCAAACGATTTTCACGGCAGCGGCATCCGCCAGCGCATGATTGATTCGCTGCCGGACTTCGGACAGTTCCCACAGAGCATCGGCCGCGCGCGGATCCTTCGAGGATCGTACCTGCTCCTCGAGAGAAGCGATTTGTTTGCCGGCGGCGGCGATGGAGCGCACCGCGCCGGGCCAGTCGAGTTTTTCGGCCGCCATCCGCGCGGCATCGAGCGAACGATCGGTAACAGTAAGCGCTTCGTCGGCAGGAACGGGAATCAGTCGCGCCAGCGTGGAGATGGGCTGCGCGAAATCGGATGGCGACGGCGCGCCGCCGGTGGCGCGCTTCAAGCCATAGGGACGCCGCAGGAACGGAGAGTTGAGAAACGGCGTGACCCCCTGCGAGCGGTGGTGCAGGTAGCCTTCGAGAGCGATGTCGCGATAGCTCATTCCCCAGATCGGGGAAATTTCGTCCGCCGGCACGATCCACGAGCCGGTGTAATCCACTTTCTCATCCTGCGCGGTGGCGCGCACCGGATTCAGAATCATCGAAGCGCGCCACGGCTTTAGCCCCTCGGCAATTTGTTCCGGATACTTGGCGGGATCGGCGGCGGCCTCCACGGCGACCGGCGTCTGGTAGCCTGAATCCTGGTGATTGCCGTGTCCGGTCTTCTGCCCACCCCAACCGTTGACCACGATTTGCGGGCGCAGCATGCGGATCACCCGCACCATGTCCTCAAGTTCCAAGCCATTCCACTTTTCGCGCGTCTCTTCGAGCGTCTTCGAAAATCCGAAGTCCACCACGCGCGTGAAATACAGGTGCGCTCCCTCGACATTCATGGCCGCGGAAAGTTCCGAACTACGCAGGATGCCAAGTTGCGCGCCCTGCTCCGGGCCGATGGCGTTCTGCCCGCCCTCGCCGCGATTGAGGGTGAGCAGCGTGGTGTCCGTACCCAAGGCGTGCGGCAAGTACGTCAACAACGTTGAGGCTTCATCATCCGGATGCGCAACGGTGAAGAGGACACGGGTGACCACGCGCGCTTTCTGGATCGATTCGAGCGTGTCCGCGACGCTCTGCCCGCGGCCCGGCGCGGGCTGCTCCTGCTGCGCGGATACCGGAGTGCGCACCAGGCCCAGCGCGCCGAGCGCGGCCACCAGCGCGAGCAGCGGAAACATTTTTCCGCGAATCGTTTTGCGGCGAATCATTTTTCGACGAATCATTTTCCGGCGAGTCATTGCCTCGCCTCCGCCACCGCGGCAAACGGCCAGATGCGGCGATAGCGCGCCTGAATCATATACGTAACGATGCCCAGAGCAATCACTCCCAGCCCGCCGAGAGCGAATTTCAATCCGGTGGAATAAAACAGCGCCACCCAGCCCACAATTGCCAGCACCGCGGGCCACGGATAGAGCCACATCTTAAAGGGAAGCCGCTCGGGAGGCCAGCGCCGCCGCAGGATGATCACCCCGACGCCCTGGCTGATGAACTGCACGATCAGGCGCACCGCGATGATGGCCTTGATCACGCTGGAGAGCCGGAATAGAACGCTGAACGCCAGCGAGGCCGCTCCCAGGAAAAGCAGCGAGACGTTCGGAAAATGTTTTGTGGGATGGACGCGCGCGAAGACCTTGAAAAAATTGCCGTCCTCGGCCGCCGCAAAGGGCACTCGCGAATAGCTGAGCAGCGTGGTAAACAGCGACGCGAATGCGATCCACAAAATCATGATGGTGGCGAACGCCGCGGCCCGCGCGCCGTACAGCCGCTCCACAAACGTGCTGACGATGTATTGCGAATTCTGCGCCTCGCGCCACGGCACTACGCCAAGAATGCTGGTCTGCATGGCCAGATACAGCACGGCGATCCCCAAAATGGACAGCAGGATGGCGCGGGGAATATTTTTTTCCGGATCGCGAATCTCCGCGCCCAGATTGCAGATGTGGTAGTAGCCGAGATAGGTGTAAATCGTGTTCACCGTCGCCGAACCAAGCCCCGCGAAAAACAGCCACGACCAGTTCCAAGCTCCTGGGGGAAAATCGAACGCCATGCGCGCCGAAAAATGGGTCACGCCGCCCCAGATCATCCACAGCATCGTTCCCACAACGCCGATCCACAAAAATTTGGAGATCAAGCCGACCGCGGAAATGCGGCGGTAAAGCAGCACAACCAAAACCGCAACCAGCGCCGCCGATATGGCCTTCTGCTCATACACACCGAGCGGAACCAGATACGTCAGGTACTGCGAAAAACCGATCGCGCCAGAGGCCACCACCAGCGGCGCCTGAATCAATGTCTGCCAGATGTAGAGGAACGACATCAGTCGCCCGCCGCGGCCCGGTCCGTAGATTTCCCGCAGAAAGGCATACGTGCCGCCGGCCCGCGGCATCGCCGCGCCCAGTTCGGCCCAAACCATTCCGTCCAGCAGCGAAAGC
>Ga0209168_10000533_pt1 | contig 35699 bp, 29 predicted proteins | sample Coa_R1_FD_187156 | JGI IMG/M metagenome (GOLD analysis project Ga0209168, IMG submission 187156) | Surface soil microbial communities from Centralia Pennsylvania, which are recovering from an underground coalmine fire - Coalmine... | ecosystem: Environmental > Terrestrial > Soil > Unclassified ...
GAGAATAAGGCGAAGTTGACGCCTTCTCCGTCCCAGTTCGCTCCGAGCGGATACGGCTTGCCCGGCCACACGATGGGTTGAGTCTGTATGACCATTCAATCCTTGGCCGGCCGTACGCTGCGCGGCATGGTTTCGAGTCGACTTGAAGACCAGAGCGGCGCAGCCGCATCTTGCCAAGTCAAGAATATTGCTCCAGTGGAAGATGAATTCTGAAGGTCTAAAGTTGCCGGGTACTTGGTTTAGGGGTACATCATTAGGCCGGACTGACGGAGTCTCCCAGCCAGGCGCCGAGTCCTTGCAGCGAATCGACGTGGTCACAGATGATTTTTAAAGCTCCCAGGATCGGAATCGCCAGGATCAGTCCGGGCGCGCCCCAGATCCACGACCAGAATAGCAGGGACAAACTCACCGCAAGCGGGTTCAACTGCAATCGCGAGCCGATCACCTTGGGATAGATAAGGTTCATCGTGATGGCGTGAATGCCAACTACCGTGACCACGACGGTCAGCAGGCCAGTCTTGTGCAAGGTACCGAGGCCGCTGGCGAGCGGTGGAAGCAGCGCGAGGAAGACTCCGAGATAAGGGATCAGGCTCGCGAAGCCGCTGATCGCTCCAATGAAGTAGAAGTACTGAATGCCGAGATACCAGAAGACGATCCCGCAGATCAAGGCAGAAGCCAGGCCCACGACGAAATTGGCGAGGATATAGCTCCGAATCATTCCTGAGATCCGCCCGACCGTACGATGCGCAAGGAGTCGATGCTCTTTGGGGAACAACCGAACCGTGGTGACGTGGACGTGATCCTTGGAGGCGAGCATGAAATAGACGAGGAATGGCACGAAGCCTATCGCCAAAATCAGATCCGCTATCGTGCCGGAATTGTCTGTGATGAGCTGGGTCACTCCCTGGGTCTGTTCGATGCGAACGGGGATTGGTTTCTGACGCGTCTTGGGCGGTTCAACAACGGAACGGGCCTGTTCTGCCAGTTTGTCAGCCTTGGAGCGGATGCTGCCTATGCTGTCGCGGAATGCCGTCGAGTAGGTCGGCAGTTCCTGGACAAAATCGAGCGCGCGGTTATAGGAAAAATATGTGAGTCCGAGCGCCAGCATCAACCCGAAGGTAACGATGATGAGAGCGCTGACTGAGCGCGGGATACGCAGCCGCATCAGACCAGCGACCGCAGGCTCAAGAACATAAGCCAGCAGAATGGCGGCCAGAGTCGTAACCAAGACAAGTTTCAAAAGATAGATGAGGCCGATCATCGCGATGACGGCGATTACGATTTGGGCAACGGTTCCGGCTTGTATGGAAGCGCGAAGAGTTTCGACCTCTTCGGTGGCCTGTTCAACAATCGCGGCGGATTGCGTGTCAAGAGGCGCCGCCTCAGGAGGTGCGGCCGAAGCAGTTATGTCGTCTTTTCGTTCAGGCTGCTTTAATAATTCAGTACTCACCTGTCTCGCCCCGCAACAGTTTGCGGTGCGGCCCGGCTTTCAATCCATACGGTGAGGCCATTAGGCGGTCGCTGGGAGAACCGGAGATCACAGCGAATGATTACCCGGAAGCCAATCGGAAATGCTGAGTGCCAAAAATCTAAGGTAGCGCTGGATTAGTCGTTCTTCACTTCGTCCAGTAATTTGCCGGCGGAATCGACCAGTTCAACGTGCACAGCGGGGACGCCAAAAGCGTGAGTTGAGCAACTCAGGCAAGGATCATAGGCTCGTACAACGGCGGAAACCCGATTCAACATGCCTTCGGTCAGCCTGGTGCCGTCAATGAAATGCTCGCTGACCTGCTTCACGCTGCGTCCGATGGCGAGATTGTTGTGACCGGTGGCGACGATCAGATTGGCCCAGGTAATCGCACCGTCTTCGTTAACTTTGTAGTGATGAATGAGCGTGCCACGGGGAGCCTCGATCATACCCACGCCTTCCAGGGCATTGACTCCGGCGGTGGCGCGCACATGCGTGTCGAGAATGCGAGTCTCATCGAGCAAGGATTGTATTTTCTCGAGTGCGTAGACGATCTCGATGAGTCGCGCGTAGTGATACAGGAACGCGCTGTGAGCGACCGTCCCGAAGCGCTGATGGAATTCTGTGAATTCGGCGTCAGCCAGGGGAGTGCCGCACTGACTTGCAGCATTGATCCGGGCTAACGGACCAACACGATAGACGCCCTGGGGATAGCCCAAGGGCTTGAAAAACGGCGCTTTCAGATAAGACTCGCGGAGACTCGCTTCGCCGATCCAAGAGGAATAATCCTCGGAAGGAATGTAGTCTTCCACGATGGTTCCGGCTGCGTCGCGGAAGCGAAGGCCTCCGTCGTAGAGTTGCAGGTTTCCTTCGTTATCGACGAGGCCCGCATGCATGGTCGGGAAGGAGCCGAAGAATTCGATTTCTTCCTTGTAATTGTCGAGAGCTCCTTTGAAGAAGCGAATGGTGCGATCGGCAATCTGTTTCGCTGCGGGAAACTCGGCAAGAATCCGGTCCCGCGTGGCACTGGAGAGCGGCACAGAGACACCTCCGGGGACGATCCACGATGGGTGTACTCGCTCCTGGGCGAGACCCTCCACAATCATCAGACCAAACTTGCGCAGCTCGATGCCATCACGCGCGAGTTCCGGATGTCCCGCAATGACTCCGAGAACATTGCGGGTAGCAGGATCGGAGTCCATGCCTAACAAAAAGTCCGGAGCGGAGAGATAGAAGAAGCTCAAGGCATGAGACTGCACAATCTGGGCAAAATGCACGAGTTCCCGGAGTTTCCGAGCTGCTGGCGGAACACGGACTGCCATGATGGAGTCGCAGGCTTTTGCTGAGGCGAGAAGATGGCTTATGGGGCAAATCCCGCAGATCCGCGCGGTGATGCCCGGCATCTCGTAAAACGGATGACCCTCAGTGAACTTCTCGAAACCACGCACTTGGGTGACGTGAAATTCGGTATTGGCGACGTGTCCCTGATCGTCAAGCTGGATCGTGATCTTGGCGTGTCCTTCGATGCGGCTCACGGGTTCGATGGTGATGCGCTTCATGGCACGTTCCTTATCCGAATTTCACCTTCATGCTGGAATCGGATTTCTTGTTGTCGAGCAGATCGTTGATGACGCCCAGGATTGTCTTCGATGGAGGAGGACAGCCGGGAAGACACATATCGACTTTCACATATTCGCGCAGTGGGCGTGCATGTTTCAGCAGGGCTGGAACCCGGTCCGTTGGGATTACCTTTTTGTCATCCGCTCCGTCAATATAGATTCGCTGCAACAGCTTCTGAACTGGAACTGAGTTGCGCATGGCGGGGACATTGCCGGTGACGGCGCAGTCGCCTAGCGAAATCAGAATGCTGGTTCGCTGACGGATCTTTTGGATTTTGTTGAGGTCGTCCTGCGAACTGACTGCACCCTCCACCAGGGTGACGTCGACATTTTCAGGGAATTCCTGAGCGTCGACAAGCGGGCCATAGACCAGATCGATTTTGCGGCTTAGCGAAATGATTGCAGCGTCCATATCCAGCAGAGACATGTGGCAGCCGGAGCAGCCGTCGAGCCAGACCGTCGCCACTTTGACTTTCTTCATACCTGTACTCCTCTGCGGTGCACCAGCGAGGTGACGGCATCAATATTCTTGACCATCTCCTCGACTGCCCAGCCCTTTTCCGCCAGCGCGCCTGTGGGACATGCGTGCACACATTTGCCGCAACTGGTGCAGCTTGTCGCCTTGCCCCATTTTTCATTCATCTCGCTGACAATGCGTGCATGAATGCTGCGTGATGTCAGTTCCCAGACATGCGCTCCCTCAAGTTCTGCACAGACGCGCACACAACGCGTGCAAAGGATGCAGCGATTGTGATCGAGTACGAAGCGGGGATGCGACATATCGATCGAGAGCTTGGGAAAGTTGTAGGCGAGGCCGACGGTGTTAATGCCGAACGTAGTAGCCATCGTCTGAAGCTCGCAATGTCCGTTTGAGACGCAGACGGCGCACACGTGATTGCGCTCGATCAGGAGAAGTTCCAGCGATATGCGGCGATACCGGGTCAGCTTCGGGGAAGTCGTCGTGACCGACATTCCCTCCTGGATCGGTGTCGTGCAGGCAGGGAACAGCCGCTCTGAGCCGGATACTTCGACAAGACAGATGCGGCAGGCGCCTACTGCGGTCAGGCCGTCAAGATCACAAAGTGTAGGAATGTATTTGCCACTGGCCTTTGCAGCCTGAAGGACGGTCTGTCCTTCCAGAGCGCTGATGAGTTCTCCATCGATCCGAATCGATAATTTCTTTTGAGACAAGGTGCCTCCCTTCAGACACGAGGCCTAGCTTACTTCGACCGCCTTCACGTCGCAGCGCAGACAGCGGCAGGTTTCGTCGAGGGCGTCCTCATGATTCAGACCCGCCACGACTTCATCCTGCGTACGGACGCGAGCGGATGCCGGCAATGCCTGGCCCGAGTGACGCCGATTGGGACTCGGTTCTTCTGGCGGCGCCTGCTCGTACTCAAACCGTGGATATAGGTTCTGCCAGCGGTCTGTCTCCGTCAGTTGCAGGTCGATGCTGCGGGCAGCCTGCTTGCCGAAAGCCATGGCATTCGAAACATTGGACGCGCCGGTCACGAAGTCTCCGCCTGCATAAAATCTCGGGCGGCTGGTCTCGAGCGTAAAACGGTTGACCTCGACGGTTCCGCTTTCTTTCAGGACGAGGCCTGAGGCTCTGGCGAAGTCGAGATCGACCGTCTCGCCGATGGCGAAGATGACGGAATCGCAATCGAAGCGTTGGACCTCATCGGTCGCGATCGGCTTCCTGCGGCCGGAGGAGTCGTACTCGCCGAGGCGCGTCTTCACAATTTCGATGGCTTTCACGTTGCCCTTGGCGTCGCCGACCACGCGATGCGGTGCAGCGAGGAAGATGAACTTTGCTCCTTCATCCCTGGCGGCTCGGGTCTCTTCTTCGATGGCCGGCATGTCTTTGCGTTCGCGGCGATAGAAGACGGTGACTTCGCATCCCTTACGCAGCGAAGTGCGAGCCGAGTCGATGGCGGCATTGCCGCCGCCGATCACGGCGACCCGTTTACCTAGATTGACGTCCTGCCCTGAAGCAACGGCATCCAGGAAGTTGAGAGCTGGATAGACGCCCTGCAATTCCGTGCCTGATTGATAGACCCATGACTCCTTCCACGTTCCGATTGAGAGGAAGATCATGTCGAAATGTTCGTCCAGGTCGTTGAGCGCGATGTCCGTGCCCACGCGCGTGTTGAAAGTGAATTTCACTCCCAGGCGTTCAATCAATTCAATCTCGCGACGCAAGATCGTCTTCGGAAGGCGATACTCGGGCAAAGCGAAACGAAGCATTCCGCCGGCTTCCGACTTGCTGTCGAAGACGCTGACATCATGGCCGAGCATGGCCAGATAAAAGGCCGCAGTGAGCCCGGCCGGGCCGGCACCGACAATCGCGATCTTGCGGCCAGTGGGCTCCAGCCTACGGGAGATGATCGCCTTGATCATGGGCTCGTATTTTTCAGAGGAGAAGATGCAATCGGCGATGAAGCGATGAACCTCACGCATGTTCACCGCCTGATCGACCGTCTGGCGGCGGCAGCGGCTGTCGCACGGATGTTGGCATACGCGCCCGGTGGAAGAGGGAAGCGGGTTGTCGAGAATGATAGATAAGAATGCCTCTTCCAAACGGTCTTCTTTATAGAGTTGCAGGAAGCGCGGGATGTTCATGTGGAGCGGGCAGCTGTTCTCGCAGGGAGACAGCGCCAGTTCCTCGCAGACTCCAGCGGTGCAACGGTTGGCAAGGATGTGATCCTCAAATTCGTTGCGGAAGTGCCGAAGAGTGGTGAGCACTGGATTAGGCGCGGTCTGTCCGAGTCCGCACAGGGAGCAGTCGCGGATGTAGCGGCTGAGTTCGTCCAGGATTTCAAGATGGTGAGCTGTTGCGGCGCCCTCGGTGACACGATTCAGAATGCGCAGGCACTTGTTCAGGCCGACCCGGCACGGGATACATTTGCCGCACGATTCCGAGTGGGTGAACTCGATGAAGTAGCGGGCGACGTCAACCATGCAATTGTCTTCGTCCATGACCACCATGCCGCCCGAGCCCATGATGGATCCGAGTTGCGCCAGGTTTTCGTAATCGACCGCGGTGTCGAACATTTCCTGCGGAATGCATCCGCCGGAGGGTCCGCCGGTTTGCACCGCCTTGACCTGACGGCCTCCCACGGCGCCTTCGCCGATGTCGTAAATAAAAGTTTTAAGGGATGTGCCCAGCGGCATCTCGACCAGCCCGGTATTCTTCACTTTGCCGACGAGGGAGAAGACCTTGGTTCCGGAGCTCTTGGGACTACCAGTTTCGGTGAACCAGGCTGGACCGCGCATCACGATGGGCGCGATGTTGTACCAAGTCTCAACGTTGTTGATATTGGTGGGTTTGCCCCAAAGCCCTTTTTGTGCCGGGAATGGTGGCCGGGGACGAGGTCTGCCGGCTTCGCCTTCGAGCGACGCGATCAAAGCGGTCTCTTCACCGCAGACGAATGCGCCCGCGCCTTCGACCAGTTCGATATCGAACTTAAATCCACGGCCGAGAATGTTTTCTCCCAGCAGGCCGTACTCGCGGGCCTGTTCGATGGCTCGGTTGAGACGATGCACCGCCAGCGGATACTCGGCGCGCACGTAGATGATTCCTTCGGTTGCGCCCATCACGTACCCACCGATGATCATGCCCTCGAGCAGGGAGTGCGGGTCGCTCTCGATCTCGTTCCGGTTCATATAGGCGCCGGGATCGCCTTCGTCGGCGTTGCAGATGATGTACTTCGGCTCGGCCTTGGCTTTGGCGAGGAATTCCCATTTGTTGCCAGTAAGGTAACCGGCGCCTCCACGTCCGCGAAGCTTGGAGACCTTGATTTGTTCGATTACGCTGCCCGGGTTGGCATCGATCAAAACTTTGTAGAGTGCCTGATAACCGCCGACCGCGATGTATTCTTCGATGTCGTCAGGATTGATGATCCCGCAATTGCGCAGAACGATTTTCTTCTGGCCTTTAAAAAAGGTGACTTCGCTCCAGGAAGGCACTTCCGGATATCCAGTCCCGTAACGGACGTGGCCGGTAATGTGATCCCATTCTTCGATCTTGCAATAGATAAGGTCGGGAGTGAGGTTGCCCTTGGTGATGTCATGCAGAAGTCTGCCGGTGTCGTTGCCCTGTACTTTCCGAAGAATAACCAGAGGGTTGCCCGGCAGATGGACGCTGACCAGCGGTTCCTGAAAGCAAGCGCCAAAGCAGCCCACTGGCGCCAATACGAGGTTATCTCCGCTCTGCTCGATTGCTTGTGAGAAGGCATGAAACAGGCCTTCGGCGCCATTGCCGCGGCCGCAGGTGCCCATCCCAATCGCGACCCGTGGAACCGAAGGCACCAGCTTCGCAAGCCCGGCTTCCCGCACGGCATTGAAGGCTCCGATATCCAAGATTCGAGGCATGGTTTACTCTCCTGCCCGGATGGTTTCAATTTCGCGCTGAACGGTGCGCTCGGTCGCGTGTCCACAGATGCGGTGATTTACTTCGACAACCGGAGCCATTGCACACTGCCCAAAACAGGCGACGGTACGAACCGTGAACTGGCGGTCGGGGGTGGTGAGCAGTAATTTGTCTGCCTCATTCCCGTCTGTGTCGCCGGTGTCAAGGCCAAGTCCCAGCTCAAGGCGAGCTCCCTGCAACAGGCTGCGCGAACCGCGGGTATGGCAGGCGGTGCCTCGACAGATACAAATGGTGTTCTGGCCTTGCGGCTGCAGATTGAACAGCGCGTAGAAGGTAGCGACGCTGTAAATCCGGGACAACGGCGAATCCATCTGGGTAGCGATGTAGTGCAGCGTCTCAAGGGGAAGATATTTGTAACGATTTCTTTCTTGCGTGGCCTCAAGGATACCGAGCAGGGCTCCTGGGCGCGATCGCCGTATCGCAATCAGCTTGTCGATAAATATCTGCTCGTCGGCGGGGATAGTTCCGGGCGAGGGTGTGGGCATGAACACTCCTCCAGCGGATGAACTCGCTTCACCTTCAATCTATCTGTAGGGAAACCGGATTCACTGTTGGTGCAAGCACAGGAAGGGGTGACAAGAATCACAGGGTTTTTTGTATGTGAGTGGAATCACGTCAGGATGTGCAGTGAAATGCGGAAGATGCAACAGGGGGATAGGCCATCTGCATGGCTGTGATTGAAGACGCTCGCCGCCAAACTTACTCGCCATTTCGCAGACAACAGATAAATCGGACCGATCTCAACCCCTACCGGTTCGAGATCACGAAATTAACGGTCGCAGCCTGATTCCCTCCGACGGTGACGGACTTCTCCCAGGTTTTCGGCTGGGTAAAGACTGGACGATCCACTTTGTGCTCCGTCAGCACATCAAAAGCTTGCTCCTGTCCGACCACGCCCCAGCCCTCGTGCCAAGCGACAATCTGGTACGTGCCCGGCGGCACCTCAGTAAATTCAAACCGGCCGGTTTCGTCCGTCACCGCATAATATGGATGAGACACGACCATCATTTCCGCGTTCATCCAGACGTGTCCGCCGTTGCAGCGAAGATTCACGAGCCCAGGGGTGGACATCGTGCGTGACGTCGGTTTGTCAGGAAACGGAAACGGCAGATTGAAGGTGGCCGCGCCATCCATGTGGATGGTGTGAAGAGTCGCATCGGAGCTCTGCATGGTAAGCAGTTCGTTCTGTGGCACGAGAAGAATGTGCGGAATATAACGGCAATGCTTCTGATCGAGATGCCGGCGTTGCTGGGGCAGATCGAAGGCCTTGCCGCTGGAAACATTCTTTAAGTAGACAACGGTGTTAGCGACGCCGCCCTGGGGACCGACGATCAGGCGCTCGAGGTCCGTGGTTTTCTTGCCATCGGCATCGCAGATTGCGAGATCTTTCGTGATCGGTACTTCGACCGTTCGTGGAACAGGGCCCGCCCATTTCACGGTGCCCGAGATCGTACCGCCGTCCACGACGCTGACGACTTTGTAATCTTGGCCGAATGCGGGGATTACTGCAGAGAGAACTAGTGTGAACAATGTGACGCGATGGCCCATACCACACTCCCTCAGGCCGGCGGTTCGTTAGGGGTCGTTGGCCGCCAAGCTAACCAAATTGGCGATCTTGCACGTGCAGGCACATCGAACGCTTGCGATCGACGATGGGCGAGCGGTCCAGCTGATATCCAAACGGGGGACCGTGCAGGCTGTGATTGGAATCACATTTACTTTGCGCCGGGGGAGGTGGTCCGTCGAGATTACCGACGTAATATACCTTTGGTACATTGGGACTGCGAATGGCCCGTGGTTGACGACTCCCGTCGCCGGTTGCGCATGAATTCAGCATTTCGAGGGCGGAAGTTTGTGAAGAGTTCGGGCGGCAGACCTTATTATGATCGACAAAATTACGATCAATCGAAACAAAAAGGCTAGGGAAACCGGAGGCTGCTGGATCGATGTGAGATCCTGTAACGCGAATATAGGGATAGTGTTTCGCTCGAATTGGAAAGCCATCCCCGTCATTCTGCTCAATATTGTTGCATTCTTCGGGCGTGTCACACCGGCCTGGGCGCAGGATGCCTCGCCTGTCGGACGTTCCCAGATTGTGCACAGTTTTCCGCTGACGAAGTTCTACGACACTCCGGACCCATTGCCGCCGGGGAAACCCGGCGAACTGATCCGCTCGATGGAGTTCGATCAGTACGACTTGCCGGTCGACGTTCTCGCCGTTCGGATTCTGTATCACTCGCGCTCGGCCAAAGGGGAAGATGTGGCGGCTTCGGGTGTGGTGCTATATCCAGACAAAAAAGCGTCCAGCGGCGGATGGCCGATCATTGCATGGGCGCACGATCTAAATGGAGTGGCACGTGCGTGTGCACCGTCGCTGGCAAGGAATTTACGGAGCGGTTCGTTCCTGACGATGTACGTTCGGCTTGGCTACGTGGTTGTCGCCACGGACTACGTCGGTCTCGGCACGAGGTATCGCAATGCATTTGCAGACATGCCGTCGAATGCCTCGGACGTAATCTATTCCGTACCCGCGGCGCGCGCCGCGGTGCCGCAACTGGCTTCGCGCTGGATCGCAATGGGTACGGACGAGGGAGGGACGGCGGTGCTGGGTGTAGCGGAACTGGAATACCAGCTGAAGGATCCGAACTATCTTGGAAGCATCACGATTTCGCGTCTCACTGATTTGCAGGATGTTTACGATTCTTCCGGCAATCTCTCTTACAAATCGCCGTTGCTCCTGGCATACGGAGTTCAGTCGATTTTCCCGCAGTTCCAGGCGGCGGATGTACTGAGCCCGAAAGCGGTTCCGTTCTACAACCAGATCGGTGAATCCTGCGAAGAGGGAAGAGCGGCGTCTGAGCCGTCTGCCGCCGAGATGCTGAAACCTGATTGGAAGAGCAATCAGTTCGTTCGGGACTATTTCGAGCGGAACCGGATCGGGGTGAAGCCGTCGCCTGCCCCACTGCTTGTGGTCAGAACTCAGGCCGACGCGGACAGTGCACCGGGAAAGAAAGTAATCAGCCGGCTATGCAGCCAGGGTGATCGAGTTCAACTAGAGACGTATCCGGAAAGTGATCCAGGCAGCCTGATTGGAGATTCCGTGCGAGACCAGATCCGCTGGATCGAAGGAGTGTTTTCCGGCCGAGCGGTGCGCAACGATTGCGCTCCGGCCCATTGATTCGTCGAGAAGCTTAGTGGCGGTACACCATCATGATGGCGAGCACGATCGGAAGATATAGCACCGAGGCATGAAGCAAGCGGCTCGCACTGATCTTCGACGTGGAACGCATCAGCTTGACCACGTAGTAAAGCATGAATATCCCCGGCAAAAGCATGCCTACGAAATAGAGTGCTCCAGCGCCGGAGAATGGCAACATCGTGATCGCGATGAGAGCGAGGGTAAACAACAGAATCTCGACTCGAGTGAACTGCGCGTCCCGGTCGAAGCTCGGCAACATGTGGTAACCGGCCCGAGAATAATCGTCGCGGTACATCAATGCGATAGCCAGGAAATGCGGGAATTGCCACAGGAACAAGACCCCAAACAAAAGCAAACCCTGCTGGTTGATCGGGGCGCCCGCTCCAGCCCATCCAATCAGGGTGGGCATTGCACCGGGGAAGGCTCCGATCATCGTGCAGAGAGGAGTCTTTCTCTTCAGCGGCGTGTAGATGAAGAGATACGACAATAGAGTCGAAATGGCGAGCAGGGCCGAAAGCAAATTCACGGCAACAGCAAGGTAGATACCGCCCGCCACGCTTAGGAGGACGCCAAAGATGAGCGCCTCGCGACTGCTGATCCGTCCAGAGGGAAGAGGACGCATCGCCGTGCGGCGCATCTGGCCATCCCAAACCCGTTCCATCCATTGATTGAGGGTGGCCGTGCCGCTGGCCACCAGAAGCGTGCCAACGAGCGTGCTGATAAGCCCGCCGATTTTCAGAGGTCCGCGCGAGGCCAAGTAGTAGCCGGCGGACGTCGTCATCAGGATAAGCAGATTTACTTCCGGCTTCGTGAGAGTGTAGTAATCCCGGAGTCTGGAAGTTAAGGGTTTGAGATCAGCCATAGTTGCCGTGACGCTTGTGGTCGCCATTTTACCAGTCTTGGTCCCTGTCGTCGGTATCACGCCGGACCTGGTTCGTTCTGCGGTGCACGACAAGGATCAGTCCAATTGATCCGAGAGTTGGCGGAACGATCAGGATCAGGATCCCGCTGCGCAAAGCCTGGATCATTCTCGATCCAGAAGAGGCCGCTTGCGTGTAACAAAGCGCGCAACTCTGGGAGAAAGCCGGAACCGGCGCCAACATTGCCAGCAGCGAAAATCCCCCTAAAAGCAGGCCGCGCAACAGCGAAAGCGACTTGTATTTCCATCGGTTCATTGTTGGACCGCGCCCGGCTTCGTCTGAGAATACGGAGCGCCGACGTCCATGCGGTTGCTGTCAGTCCATCCGTATTGCATAGCGAGCAGCACAAAACCAGTGAAGATTACCACAAAGAGCAGGAAACCCCTCTTCTCAGCCCACAGATGCATGAAGAACATAATCGCCAAGCCAGCCTCGGCGACCGCTACGAACAGCATACGCGCAAACATAGCCGTCGTGTCGAGGTTCAGCGTGGCAATATAAAACTGGATGCCGGCAAGAATCAACAGGCAAACATAAATTACATAGTACTTGCCAGCGCTGTCCGTGTATTTTGCTTCCGGCGAATTCGGGTGCACATCAGGTGCGTCCATAGTGTCTTCTCCAGGATCTCAATGCGCCATGTTCAAAAGATAGACAAACGGTACGACGAACATCCAGACCAGATCCACGAAGTGCCAGTACAACCCGGCGGTTTCGAGATCTTCGGCCGTACGGTGGCCAGCTTTCCAGCTCAATCCGATGATGAGCAGGGCAATTACGCCGCCGGTTACGTGCAAAAGGTGCAGACCAGTGATGGAGAAGAAAGCAGAGCCAAAGAGACCGCTGCCCCAGGGGTTGTGGGATAGAGTCATACCCTCGTCAATCAGCGCAAGCCATTCACGGATGTGTAAAGCCGCGAAGATAATGCCCAGCACCATGGTGATCATGGTCCAGCGAAATGCGCCGGCCCGATCCGCCGCTTTGGCGGCCCGCACGCCCAGAAGCATGGTCAAGCTACTGGTGAGCAGGATGAAGGTCATTAGCACGGCGTTAGTCATGCTGTGGAACGGTCTTGGCCAGTCCGGGGTACCGTTTCGCAGAAAGCCGTAGGCGACCAGACATCCGGCAAAGGTAGCTGCGTCGGCGATGATGAATAGCCACATCGCCATTTTCTTGGCAGGGACGACAAACGGCTCAAGTCCCACCGTCATGCCGGGGGGATGATGCGAGTGTGCTGCCATTGTCATATCTGCTTGGCTCACAAAGCCTCCTGTGAATTGGGCACTACAGTTTCATCCATAGCAACAAAAGCAGGTATACCCAAAGAGCATCCATGAAGTGCCAATAGCGCGATGTCGCGTCCATTGTCGTGCGACGCAGCGAGGAATTGTTCAGCTTGGCGATCACACGAACCAGACCGCCCAGTCCTCCGATCAGGTGTAAGGCGTGCGCTGCGGTGAAAACATAGAAGAAAGAACTGGCCGGATTGGTGGCGAGATAGAGTCCTTGGGCGTTTAGCTGTCGCCAAGCGATATATTGGCCGGCAACAAAAGCAAGTCCGAAAGCCAAAGTGACGTAAAGCCATCGAACAGGTTTCTCGCCAACTCGACCGGAGTTCATGAAACTAGCCACTCGCTTACGGGAAACTTCGAGCGTCACGCTGCTGGCGATCAGCAGCAGGGTATTGAAATAGAGGACAGAGGGAAGCGTGAAATGGCGCCAGTCCGTTGCGCCCCCCTTGCGAACCACCAGGGCGCTCGTCAGGGCTGCAAAGCTCATCCCGATGGCCGCGAGCACCACCCAGATGCCAGTCGATGCCGGTGCCGGAGCATACTGCTGCGCGGTACGCGGCGGGCCGCCGGCCGGCAGCATGTCGCGGAAACCTCCATTGCCTCCGCTGGTTGCCGGACGCCGTTCGAGCTTCGGTGGTTCGTGAACCGTAGTTGCCATTTCCGTTTACTCCCCCGGGGTCGCTAAAGCTATGCTTCGTCTCGTACCGTTTTGATTTGCTCCGGCGAATCCTGCATGACGTAATCGCCGGTCGAGCTCTCAATTCCGTACTGGTAAGGATCGTGATAAACAACCGGCAACTTTCCGCCGAAGTTGTCGAAGGGCGGCGGAGAAGACGGCGTGCTCCACTCCAATGAGGTCGCCTCCCAGGGGTTCAGAGGGGCTACTTCTCCTTTGAAGCGGCTGTAGAAAAGGTTGAAGAGGAAAATAAGCTGGGCTGCGCCGGTTGCAAGCGCTGCGACGGTGATGAAGCGATGAACCGGAATGAGCGGTTGCATGAACTCCACCACAAAAGCCTGGTAGCGGCGGACGTTTCCTGCCAGACCGAGATAATGGAATGGCATGAATATGCAGTAGGCGCCGACAAAGGTAAGCCAGAAATGGATCTTGCCGAGAGTCTCATTCATCATTCGCCCGTACATTTTGGGGAACCAGAAGTAGGTACCCGCGAAAATGCCAAACATTGCCGCGACGCCCATGACCATATGGAAGTGTCCAACGACGAAATAGGTGGCGTGCAGCATGATATCGAGCGATGGCTGAGCCAGGAAGAACCCGCTGACGCCGCCAGAGATGAACATCGAAATGAAACCTAAAGAGAACAGGGAAGCCGTGTTAATACGCAGCTTCGAGCCGTATAGGCTTCCCAACCAGATCAAGACGACGATAGTCGACGGAATGGTGATGATCAAAGTCGGGAAGGAGAAGACGAGCGACGAGACCGGGTTCATCCCGCTGACGAACATGTGGTGGCCGTACACCATGTAGCTGAGGACGGCCAAAGCGCCAAACGAGTAGATCAAGGTACGATGGCTCAACATGGGACGGCGCATGTTCGTGATCAGGACATGGGAGACGATGCCCATGCCCGGGACGATCGCGATGTAAACCTCAGGATGCCCGAAGAACCAGAACAAGTGCTGCCAGAGGAGGGTCGATCCACCGGCGTGAGGTTGTAACTGGTCGTTGATGACGGTATTCGACGGTACGAAGAAACTGGTCCCCGCCACGTGATCGAGGATGAGCAGGATGCAGGCCGGCATTAAGACAGCGAATGCGGTCAGGCCCATGATCGAAGTAATGAACCAGCCCCACGTCGTCATGGGTAGGCGGAACAAGCTCATACCCTTTGTGCGCATGTCCAGCGTAGTAGTGATGAAGTTCAACGAGCCGAGCAACTGACCGATGCAGAAGATGCCGATGGAAGCTGCCCAGAGGACAACGCCAGTACCTTCTCCGGGACCACCCACGGCGCCGACGGCGCTGAGAGGAGCATACTGCGTCCAGCCACCGAGCGTCGGTCCATCGCTGACGAAGAATGAAGCGATCAGGACGATGAACGCGGTGAGAGTGACCCAGAACGACATCATGTTAAACCGGGGGAAGGGCATATCTTCCGCGCCGACCTGAATCGGGAGGAAGTAATTTCCAAAGGCTGCAAAAGGAGCGGTCGTCAGTACAAAGAAGACCATGATGGTGGCATGCATGGTCATCAATTGCAGATAGTACTCGGGCGTCATCACATCCCCGGGCGCGCCGTTTGCGGATAGCAAATGCAGGCCTGGTATGGCGAAGTTCGTCCAGCCGAGGTGGATACGCATCAGCCAGGAGAGAAACATTCCGATGAGGACGGCTGCGAGAGCCAATCCGTAGTACTGTTTCCCGATTACTTTGTGATCCAGACTGAATACGTGCTTCCGGATGAAACTGGTAGGCGCCTGATGAGCCGCATGAGCCGTATCGTGCATTTTCGGACCTCGAGAGGATTTGCCCGCAACTTCGAAACGCTTACTGCAAAGCTGCTTGCTTCTTCAACCAATTGTCGTAGTCTTCCTGCGACATCACGGAAAGATAGGCTTTCATGTTGTAGTGCCCCAGGCCGCACAGTTGGGTGCAGACAATCTCATATCTACCGACCTTGGTTGCAGTGAAATGCAAAGAGAGATCAAGCCCGGGAACAAAGTCCTGCTGAACCCGCAACTCGGGCACGAAGAAGGAGTGGCCGACATCTTTCGAGTGCATCAGCAAATGGATTTCACGATTTACAGGAATCGCCATCTCCGCCGTAACGATGTCGTCTTTGGAGTCCGGGTCGTGGTCCGCATCGATTCCGAAGAAGTTCTGGTTGGCTTCGCTTAGAAGATTCGGATGGATCGGACCGAAAGTTCCGTCCGGGCCCGGATACCGGAAGTAGAAAGCGAACTGTCCCGCTTGCACCTGTACCGGGATGGCATTGGCGGCCGGAGGTGTGAAGTAGACGTTGGCCCAGGCTTTTGCGCCGAATGCACCCAGAGCCAGAACTTCTGTTCCGACGAGCAGGAATCCTCCGAGCACCATGGCGGTTGCGCCACCAGGGAAGTTTCTGATCTTGTCTCCCGGCTTGGCGTTGGAGAACATCCAGATGAAAACCGCCAGCAAAATCTGCGACGCTAGAAAGGAGATTCCTGCTTCCGCCATCGTCTCCGACATTTGGTCGTCGATCGGCTGGCCGTGCGTCGAAATGTCCGGCGCCATCCACCAAGTGTGGCGCAGAATTGGTATGGCTGACACTATCGCGATAACAATGATAGTAACCGCAAAGAATTTCGCCATGTCACCCTCGCTCCAACCGCTTTGGTTTGTCGTCCGGGGTTAACTATGGTTAACCCCGGGACGGTAAAACTCAACTTCGGTCGTTACTTCGCTTTGAACGTGAAATCGGCCTTCGCCGGTGCTCCGGCGGCGACGGTCACTTTTTGGGTCTGAGTTCCATACTCCTCCTGCCACGCGGTGACCGTGTAGGAGCCGGGAGGCAGACCTTTGAGTGTGTAATTGCCGCTTCCGTCCGTGATTGCGTAGGGTCCCTTCACGACGACGTGCCAGCCGTGCATCCAAGGATGGATGTTGCATTTCACACTGATGGCTTCAGCAGCCTTCCAGTCGGTGACAATGGGAGGAGCTCCGGGTGGCTGTGATTTGTTCCAGCCGATGTTGCCACTGCCAGGCGCCGGCAGGGGGTGAATGTTATGGGTTGTTTGGTCGCTGGTGGTGACCTGAAATTTCTGACCCGCGTCGACTGCGAGGACGTGGGGGATGTACATGCAACCCTTCTGATCGAACTTGGGCTCGTCGGAAGGGACAGCGCTTGCTTCTGCGCCCTGCAGTCCGTCGGTGATATAGAGGACGACGTTCTGAACACCGCCATCCGAACCGACGACTATGTTTTCCATCTTGGCGGGATCACTCGCGTGTTGCTGGGCGCAGTACGGATCCTTGGACATGTCGATGCCCTTCATGTGAGGAGCCGTTCCGCTCAATTTAACGGTGCCAGTGATGGAGCCCGAACCAGCGGCATTGACCTTCTTGTCGAGAAGTAAGCTTCCGGAACAAACCAGCATCAGTGCTGTGATTGCTGCTGCAAACTTTCCTGCGTGACTTGTCTTCATGGACTCTTTCTCCAAGGGTTTGGAATTCAATCTCGGTTGTAATCCTATTGAGATGTGCCATTAGGATTGACTGGCTTCAGTCCGAGTTGCTTAGCAAATTGCCTGGCTTTGGACGGGAATGGCTGCAACGAGCGCAGATAGAAGACCAAGTCCCAAGCCTCATCGGGTTTGATGTTATCGGCGAATGACGGCATGGGCGTTCCATCCAGACCAGTCATGAAGATCCTGTAAAGATCCGCATCGGTGGTGCCGCACTTGAACCTGCCGCCGTCAGCGAAGTTGTAGGGAAGGATGGGGCGGCCGTTATCATCCTGAAGGGTTGAGGCGGATGGTCCGTTCGCTCTTCCTTCGACACCGTGGCACTTCCAGCATTGCACTCGGCCAAACACCTCCTGACCGGCCTTGACCCGTTCAGCTGTGACTTCGGGTTCGGGAGGAATCTGGATCGGAGTTCCAGGTTTCTCGGTTTGCCACCGAGGGGAGTAGTGCTTGATCCAAGCTACCAGATCGGCTCGCTCCTGCTTGGTAAAGGTGTTCCACGGCGGCATGTTGGAGCGATCGATACCGCGAGCAATCGTGTCGAATATATCCTCGTCGGTGGGAAGCGTTCCGGTGGGGGTCGATCGGCACTCGAAAACTCCGAGGGTGAAATTGCGCGGCTTGGGGTAGAGGGGCGGTTCGAACCATTTCGCGCTCTCGCCTTCTCCGTCTCCGAGAGTGCCGTGACAGACCACGCAATAGCGGCGATAGGCCATCGCGCCATCCTTGGCATGACCCGTTATGTTGCCGATATGGCTGGTGGCGGCAGGGCTATTGAGCCAGTCCTGTTCCTGAGTCGAGGTAATTTGTGCATGGCTTGAGGCCGACAGTCCAAGAACAGCAACTGCGGCAATTGTTAGCGACGAATTAAGTATTAGTTTTCGCATTTTCGATTGCTGTCCTTTCTAGAAGTCGAAGTCCCAGCCAAGCAGCAGACTGCTGCTGGTTAAGTCGGTCCCGGTTACGGGAGACGTACCGCGCTGACGGAACCACGAATATTCGTTGTGGAACGCGAAGCCTGCCCGAGGGTTCATGATGGGATACCAGCGGAATCCGAAGGTGTACATATCGATATTGCCAAGATTCGACGGCAGCGCTGACGAAGCCTGTTGCTGCATGCGCTCCCATTCCGATCGCTGGATGAAGATCAACTGGGGGTTGTACACGTAATGGGTTTCCACCATGTAACCGTTCCAGATCGGAGCACGGGCGCCGGGCGGAAGTGTCGTACTCCCGGGGATGTTGTTGAGTGTTGTCGTCCCGCCAATCAGGTCGCCGTAACCAGCTCCGAACCAGGCGTTATCCTGACCGTGCTGAGTAAGTGCGAGGAAATCCAGTTTGCCGAAGTAGAAGAGCCCGACAAATCCTTCGCGACTGAAAGATTTGTTCTGCGTTCCGGTGCCGGGGATTGGTACGCCGCCGCTAGTCAGATAGCCGGTGGGCGCGTCGCCAAACATGGCATAGGCGCCGATTCTATCGACTCCCAGCTTGCCGACGTCAAACGCGTGACTGGCGGCGAAGAACCCGGAGTAGGAGTTTCCGTAAGGGAGGCCCACCTGGCCATCGTTTGAACTAAGTAGCGCCGCGGAGACTCGAGTGCGGTCGTCTGCCGAGTGTCCCATGTACTCGACGCCAAGTTGATTATCGCCCATTTGGCCGAAAATGTTGGCATCGCCCTGAGGCCTGAAATGATACGTCTGGTAGACGCCCGAGTAGGTTGTCAGGGTCAGGATACGTTTTTCAGAGATGAGGTTGTCCAATTCGAACTTGCCCATCTTTATGTTGAGCCAGGGACTTCCGCCAAGGTTGTCAAAACGGGCCATGACGGTTTCAAAGTGGAAGGAAGCGGTGGAGTCGGAGGAAGGCAGTACGTAAAAAGAGAGATTTTTCTCGAGTGTGCCGCCAGTGTGGAAGTCAAGACCGCTGATGTCGAAGCCGTGGGTTGTGATTTGGCGTTCGATCGCGGCGCTGCCGGCACCTCCAGTAACCGAGTCAATGGCTACCTTGTCGGAGCTTTCCCGGTGCCAGTATGGCGTGATGCGGAAGGTGACCGGCCAGTACGACGGATTCTGCCAGACTGGCGAATCGCGATCGTTCATAAGCTGATAACCGTTGTCTTTAAATTTCTGGCCGAAATAGTTGAGCATCGGCCAAGCCTCGTGGCATGCGGAACAGCGCAAGCCATATTTTCTGGCAAACGCAGGCAAAGCCTGGGCCGATTGGCTCAGGCTGGAAATTAGAAACAGCAGGCCAAAAGCTGTGGCCAGGCAAGACGCGACATAGGGGAACTTGCGATAACGGCGCGGCTTGGCGCGCATACGCATGCCTCCACAAAAGTTGATTTTGTACGTAACCCCAAATCAGCAAATGTGGCTGGCATGGTTGGAAATGCCAAATCCCACTTTGCCCAAGTAGCAGAACCTAAAAAATCCCCAGGAGGTCCTACCACCGTACCGGGACGGAATCGTATATTACCCTTTCGGCACTTTGCAAGTGCTTTTTACATTTTTTTTACAATGTCAAGAAGATCGATTTTTCGTCTTGTGTGAGTTATTGCTTGATTACGGAGAGGTGCTCGAAATCGGAAAGGATGCTAGACTTTGACCGCAAACACAAACTCTAGTCGCTTATAACATCTGCCATGGGCCTTCCTCGCTGGTTTCAATTTCTAATCTGCGTAGTTTTTCTAACGTCTGTGCTGTTTTCTGTTCCTCCCAGCAGTGCTCGCGATAAAAAAGATGCACTGCAGTACGGCATGGGACTGCTTGTAAATATTCCGGCACCCGAAACGGAAGTGTTGAAGGCAGTGGAAGATGTAGTGCAGAACGGAATGATTCGCGGCACGAAGGAGTACGCAAAAGACGAGTTCGTCGGCGGCGCGATGGCAGTGGGTGACTCCTCATTATTCGCACCATGGACAGAGGGAGGCAAAGTCTTCTACAAGGTCCGGCAACATGCGGTGGATCCGCGTAATTTCAAGGACAGCAGTGACGTGGGGACATTAGCTGTGCGCTACGTCGTCATGAGGCAGGATGAGACGCACACCGTTTTGCGCATTGACGCGGTTTTTATCGAAGACTTTCGTCATCGGGTACATGCATCGGATGGTTCCGTCGAGAACGCCGAATACAAGGACATCCACGATCATGTCGAATCTATCCAATTGATGAAGGCTCAGGCCGTTGAGGCGGAACGGGAAAAGCAGGAAACAGCCCAAAACACCATCGGCACGTTGAGCACACCACCTCCTGTGTCCCATATGTCGCAACCGGCTCCGGAGAAGGCAGGGGAAACGGCGCTGGTTGCAGTTTCGGATACAGCTTCGATCGATGACCTCCAGAAGAAAGCGCGGGATTTGCGCCAGTTAACTGTGCGCAAAGTAAGGTCCAACGGGAGTTCACTAAAGACCGCCCCTTTTCATACCGCGTCCACCCTTCAAACACTCAGCCCGGGCGCGGAAGTCCTGATCGTGATTTCCACGCCTTATTGGTTTGGGATAGAGACGCATGATGGCCAGCATGGCTGGGTGTTACGCGATGATCTGGAGGAAATGCCATGAGGCGCAAGGCTTTGGCACTCCGCGTCGCTTTTATTTGTATAGGGTGCTTGACGGGCATAGGCCTGCCCGGTGTCAACGGACAGGCAAAGACCTATGAGAGGAGCTTTGGGCAATCGGAGGTTGCCGTAAAGAAAGCCTTGCAGCAGATGCAAGGCGGGATGGCGGGGCACTTGCCATTGCTGGACGGGTTTGCGGTTGCAGGCGAACATCCACTAGAGAGATACCAGCGCGCGTATTTCCAAGCGACGGTGCAAGTGAGACCGAATTCGAATGGAGGATCGGTCGTCCGAGTCAGCGCCAAAGTGACGGCGTGGTATGACGATCCAGAAAAGGCACACTCGGGCTACGAATTGCTGCATTCGAACGGTCGGATCGAGGCGGATATCCTCGACCAGCTATCGGAGCAACTGGCATCGGCGAAGGCGAATACGGACCAGCAAGCAGTAGAAGTTCTGCATCCCGAGCCCAACTCCCAAAGTAAGCCAGCAGAGTCTACCCTCCAGACTAAATCTGAAAAGCCGAAGGTTGCGACGGCGCGGTCGGATGAGCCCAAGCCCGCGAGCGAGCCAGCGATTTCGGCGCCGCAGCCTCACATGTTCGACGCGCCCTCAAGTCTTTCTACTTCGTTGTCCCAAGGTCTCGCATCGTCAGCAAGTGGCTCTCAGCCTTCTAAACCGGAGAATACTCCGAAGGTCGATCCGGAACGGACTCGTCTGCAAGCGGAGATTGAACAACTTCAGGAGGTTCTGAAGAACCAGGCTCATCCGAAGAACATGGTAGCCGTCAAGAAATCTGGCACAGCTGTCGTATCTAACCCCAGCCTGACCGCGAAGCCAATGTTCCTCGCTTCGGCGCATGATGAGTTCGAGTTATTGAATTACAACCAGGATTGGGTCCACGTCCGTATTTCGGGGCTGTCTCGGGGCTGGATTTGGCGTAACGATCTGGAATTGCCGGACTCGGTGCCCGATACTCAGGCTGCCCCTGCAGCCGGTGAAGCCGCGAACTTCTTTCATGTCGTTCGCGAGGAGACGGCGCCTTTCCCCGGCGACTGGGAGCCACTGCGGAGCAAGAACGTGAAGCTGATCACGGTGCAGAAGATTGACGAATCGGCCAAGGAATCCGGTCCTCAGCTCAAACTTCAGTTTGCCAAGTCTCTGTTCGAAAAGAGCTATGCAGAAATAGCCCAGAAATCTGCGGATCTGGCGGGCGTGGTGCTGATCTTCGACTCTGCCGATGGCGGCATGATCGCAGTTCCACAATCCGTCCTCGAGAAGTGGAAGTCCGGAGCACTATCGGACTCTGCCTTTTGGCAAGGGTGCTTTTTCGATCCCCCAGAGACGTTCGGCGGGGGAAACTCGGCCGGGTCGGCGGGCCAATGAATTAGCTCCTGCGGCGGCTCAAACGGCTTTCGACAGCTGACTATTCACTTTCGGCAGAACCTCTTTCCACAGAATTCGATCACGCGTTCCTGGTCGGCTTGACTGGTTTGTACGTTCCTGCTCGTTACGACGTTCTGAAATAGTCTGACTACGAAAAAGTAAGAGCGGGTGAGAGATTCAAACCGAAGATAGAGGCCGAGGAGCGTTCCAAAGCTTTCAGCATCGCGCATGGCTGAGAGTCAATGGATGCACCGCCGCGTTGACTTCCCCGATATGGATCTCTCACAACCCAATCACGCAATAGGGCCTACGCCGTTCTCCGTTTCGGCGAGATGCGTTCGGTGCGCTTCGTCTCCTCACCGAAACGCAAACTGTCTATTTTTTCGACGCCCTGTTCGATTTCGTGGAAATCACGCACTTTCCATGCTCCGCCCTGATTCCATGGGCCAGTTGCGTCCTTTTCACCTTGGTCGCCTTGGCCGGTGGAATCATTGAAATATTCGTCAACCAATCCTGGGGTCGGCGGGATTTGGCCGATGGAAAAGCGGTCTTTGCCGAGGCTTTCGAGGGCTGCCGAAAACGCCTTCATGTGGGTTATTTCGCGAGTCATGAGGAACTGCAGCGCCTCTTTGGATCCAGGATCATCGCAAAAATCGATGAGCCGCTCGTAAACTATCTTGGCGCGGGCCTCAGCGGCGATGTTGCTGCGGAGATCGACGTCCAGTTCACCGGTGATCTTCAAATAGTCCGCAGTCCAGGCGTCTCCAGCCGAGTTGAAAAGGCTGACTCCGCCTCCGCCTGCAATCGCGATCAAGGGATCTACTTCGACGGCTTCGCGATCTTTCTTGGTCGGCTTCAAATGCATGCGAGCGAGCGTTCCTACGACCTCAAGGTGGCTGAGCTCCTCGGTGCCAATGTCCATTAGCAGATCTTTGCGTTCCATATCGTCACAGTTCAGTCCTTGAATGGAATATTGCATGGCGGCGGCAAGTTCGCCATTCGCCCCGCCGAACTGCTCGAGTAGCATCTTTCCGAAGCGGGGATCGGGAGTTCCGACATTCACGGTGTACATCAATTTTTTAATGTGGTGATACATGATGACCTCATCGATGGTAGGGAAACCGGGGACGGTTTCTGTTCGGTTGGCCGGAGCCGGCGGAGAAACATGCTCCGGAAGGGTTAAGGGTTAGGCGAATTTTCGGGCCGAATGGTTGGCTTGACTTTACACGCCGAGGCAGGTTCGCAGTGCTTTCAGTGCATGCAGGGCGTTATTCAGCGCTTGTTGTTCGATCGTCTGGTTGGGCTGCTGACATAAGTCTTGTTCCCGTCTGAGGATCAACTGCTCGGCGTGTCGGATTCGCTGGCCAATTTGACGGCGATCCGGCTCAAACAGGGCTGACATGTAAGCCTCGTACCAGGGCTGCAGCCTGTGCGGGAGATCGACTTGGTTTTCGTTGGGCGAGAAATGCGAGAATGCGCCTGAACTGTTTATTGCCATTTTGGCCCCTCTGCCGCGGACTGAAGAAGAGGGAGCAGAATTTGAAGATAGGTTAACGCGCTTTTCAGGTCTTGCAACTCGCCAGCATCCGACGAACGGCGCAATTTGATAAACCTGTCTAGCATCGCTTCCTGCGCCCGATAAATCTTGAGGAGGGCGCGATGGTCATCCGGCTCCGTCACAGCCGCGAAATAGACCTGATACCACCCCGATGGCTTCGGTCGCATGCGCGAAACTGATTTAACCTGAGACATGGCGACGGTGCTCCAAATATTGGCGAAGCGGCATCAGTAAACGATCAGCTGCGCCGGCCGACAATACAGCGAACCATGTAGGGCGTTATAACGCCCTGATTAGCGGAGATGTAATTCTTTGGCAGATCGAAAACGTCTAGCGGTCAGCTCCGTCAACCACAGATTGACCGACGGCAAAGGGCTCGGGGCGTAGACGCGGGTGCGCCTTTGTCGCAGCGGAGTCGGCCTTGGTCCGCATGCGAGCGAGGGCCGTTGCCTCTAAATTTGTAGCATCGATGATTGAATCGCCTATCGCATCGGCCAACGCCTGAATCCGGTCACTTTGTTTTTTCACCTGATCGAGCAGGAGAGCAAGGTCATCAATCTCGCTAAGCAGTTGCTCGGCAACGTTAATTTTCTCTTTGCTAGACAAGGCAGCGCTGGACAAAGCTGCTGCGCGCTGCTGGATTCGCTTGCCTTCCAGGTAAAGTTTGTGAGCTGACATAACCGAAAATTCCTCTGATTTTCAGAGTAATAAAGTCGTTAAGATGGAACAAGCGTCAAGATGCGCCAATCGAGACTCGGCACTTTCGCTCAGTTCCCTAATCCTGTATGAATCGACGTTCCTGAAATATTTACGTTCCTGAAATCGACCATAGAACTTTTCCAATGACGCGGTGCTTCCTTGCCTTGTTGAGGATGATGGGATCCAGATCGCGATTCTCGGCTTCCAAGACCTCGAGACGATCCAGTCGGCGCAGTCGAGAGACGAGCAGGCCCGTTTGTTCGCTGGTGGTCACCACAATTTGTCCGTACAACTTGTTACGTTCCGTTTGGAACGAGTCCACAGCGAGGAGATCCCCGTCGTGAACGGTCGGTTCCATCGAGCGTCCTTTCACGCGAATGACACTCGTATAGGAAGGGTTGGGGCACCACTTTGCTGGAACTTGGAGGGTTGCGACCATGCTTATGTTTCGAAGGCTGCTGCGACGATCGCCGGTCGATCCGGGCGTGCCCAGAACGGCCTTTAGGATTGGGATTCCAACCAAATTAGATTGCGCTCCCGAGTTTTCGGGTTGCTGGTTAGGCTCTGTTCCGGAAGGAACAGCCTCAAGGGATCTTTTCCGCTGAGAACTACTCAACGCAACGACGATCTTGGAAGGCTGAACTCCGGCCATCTCCCAGAAGAACCAAGCTTCGTTCTTATTTCCCAAATTACCCAGTTGAATGAAGTGTTCCGCGGAGGGTTCAAGCAGACCACGCTCCCAGCGTGAAATTGTCATGGCAGAACAGTCCATGCGTCTTGCCAGTTCAGCCTGGTTGATTGCGAACCTTTCGCGCATTGCGGTGATACGGAGTGCCCATTCCCGAATGGTTGTGCGTTTGGACATGTTTTTCATTTAAAGCTTCAAAGGTATTCCAGCGCGAGCGGATTAGCGTCCTTAATTGCCTGGCACATCGCTTTTGTGATAAGGCTTCATCGGGCTGTGGCAATTTGGAATCGGAGCGCCAAGTTGACGGGACTGAGATGCAAGAGAGTGCATGGTCGAAGCTGATGTTTAAATCTCCAATTATTAATGGGGACGCGGGCTACGCACGATCAAATGCACTTTACGAACCCATCAGGAGCAACGAAGGCATAGCGTATCACGGCAAATCGCTGGTTGCCATTCTTCGGCTGGCGCCTGCCTCTCTGGCAACGTCTAGAAACTGGGGTACTTTGCATGACTCAGCTCTTCTTTTCACAAATAGATTTTGCTGAAACCGAAACTGCCGGCAGCACCTCGCCTATTTTCAAGAGACTATTGCGTCGCAACTGTCCGATCAGCGTGACGCATCGAAGTCATTGGTCCGGCATGCAGTTTCCATGGAATAGCACTCATGCAGACATAAAGGCGACGGTCGCGCTGCTGTTCACATTCACTGCCGGCTTCATCGACATTATTGGCTACATCACGGTCTACCACGTGTTCGTGGCACACGTGACCGGAGCGACAGTGCATTTGGGCAACAAACTCGTGGCTCGAAGCTGGCCGGATGCCGCCAGGGCAGCATCAGTGGTGGTGAGCTTTGTTGGTGGCTCGGTTATCGGACGGACAGTCATTGAAATGGGCGCCCGCCGACGCGTCCGGACGGCGGCCACGTTCGCGATTGCTGGCGAAGTGTTGCTGGTGCTTGCATTCCTTTGGCTGGGTTCGTCAGTTTCCCAGCAATTTACTCCGCAATCGATTCCGCTTTCCATAGCGTGCCTGCTGCTGGCCTTTTTGGCGACAGCCATGGGGCTGCAGACGGCAATTCTGACGCGGATTGGACCACTGACGATTCACACAACATTTGTGACTGGCATGCTGAACAAGTTAGCGCAGGAAGTGGCACGCTGGTTGTTCTGGATTCATGACTCGTGGTGGCAAAGCAGGAGTTTCCAGGCTTTCGTCCGAAGCTCGAGGCAACAGACTTCATTTCGTAACGCGGGATTTATGGTTGGCATCTGGTTCAGCTACGCCGTAGGTTCAGTCACGGGAACGTGGACAAACTCAAGGTGGAGATTAACCGCGCTGTATGTGCCGGTTTTGATACTGTTGGTTTCGATCGCTGTGGATCAGTTGCAACCATTGTCCATCGAGGAGGAAAGCGACCAGAGTTAGGAAGAGATTGGGTCGTTTGAGATTCGCAAATCCCGCAATGAGGAAACACCTATCAACGCGTTGCCACAGAATCGTTTTGTTGATCGCCACACTTCTAGTCGCTGCGAACAGCGGAGCGTATTCCGTCCTCACCCATGAAGAATTGATAGATCTCGCATGGAACGATTCGATCCGCCCGCTTCTGCTGGCAAAGTTCCCCAATGCCACCGAGTCACAGCTTCGGACCGCCCATTCCTTCGCCTATGGCGGTTCTGCTATGCAGGATATGGGCTACTACCCATTTGGGAAGGTGTTCTTCAGCAATCTTACGCATTATGTGCGTACGGGAGATTTCATTGAATGGATGCTTCACAATGCGAGCACACTCAACGAGTATGCATTCGCGATGGGAGCTCTGTCGCACTACGTGGGGGACTCGATTGGACATTCGGAAGCCATCAACCCCGCTACAGCCATTGAGTTCCCCAAGCTCGAGAAGAAGTACGGGCAGAAGGTAACTTACGGCGAAAGCCCACACGGCCACATTCGCACGGAATTTGCATTCGATGTGGAAGAATTGAAGAACACAGCCTTCGCACCCCCAGCCTACCTGCGTTATATAGGATTCAGGGTCCCGAGGAGGTTTCTGGAGCGCGGTTTCTACGCCATCTATGGACTGGACCTCCACGAGGTCTTGGGTGAAGTTCCAGCTGCTCTCAAAAGTTATCGCAGTTCTGTGCGAAGCTTCATCCCCTCGTTTGCGGAAGCGGAGGTGGTACTGCATGGGCATCAATTCCCGCCTCATCCGGACGATGAGGCGTATCGCATTTTCGCCGAACGGGTTGCTCGCACGAATTACGACAGAAGATGGAAGCATACGTACAAGGGACCGGGATTCAAAGCTCACATGCTGGCAGTTCTCGTGTTCCTTGTCCCCAAGGTTGGAGCAGCGTCTGATCTCGCCATTAAAATTCCGGACGCCCAGACGCAGGAGTTCTACCTGAAGAGCATCAATCACACAGTCGACGAGTTCCGCGAGGATCTGAGGAAGGCGATTGGCGATCCCGACCCGTCATTTGTGCTGGCAAATGTGGACCTTGATACAGGACATCGAGATCAGTTGGGAGACTATCACCTGGCGGATGATGCTCACGCGCAGTTATTGGAACGCTTGACGGCGATTCCGGAGCGTCCAATCCCCGGAGAGCTGAAGCGTCATCTGCTGAATTACTATGCGACCGCTGACGGCTCCATTCAGCAAGATACGGGTATCTCGAACCACCTCACAACCCTCAAAGACATGAAGGTTCGAGGTATGGGCGAATAAACTTCAGATCCAGCGCGCCCAGCCGCGATGGCGGGAGCGTATCCGATTCGGGCAAGCTGTAGATCAGCAGAGGAAGGCCGCCCGTGGGGCGTACGCGCAACCGCATCCGCACTTGTTTCTTGCTGCATTCGCCGTTCATCGAGGTATATACTTTGGGTACTTTTTGGGCCGCCCAATCGTGGTGAGGGCTGTGCGGGCGTTGGTTTCCCTCAACCAGACATGCAAGAAAAGAATCTACCATTCGATCCCCGCGAGCGTGGGGACCTGGGAAAGCCGGGAGGCGTGGGTGTTCCCGTCAAAGGGGATAGTTCTGCGTCGAATCCCCCGACATCGGATGACAGTCCCACAGTAATCGAGTTTCCCGGACTTCCAAGGGGTGGTTCTTCTGGCGATCCCGAAGCCACCATGGTCGATGTGGAGGCGACCACGGGAGATTGGGTTCCGCCGCCGCGTTCGAGTTCTCCGCGCAGTTCGATTCGAAGTTTTATGAGTGTTCCCGTCCTCCAGGTCGGGGACGCGCTAGGCGGCCGCTACGAGATCCTGCAACTCCTCGGTGAAGGAGGGATGGGCGCCGTCTATAAAGCGCTCGACCGGGAACTGGACCGGCCCGTCGCGTTAAAGCTGATTCGCCCGGAACTCGCCTCCAACGCGTCGATGCTGGCGCGTTTCAAGCAGGAGCTCCTCCTCTCGCGCCAGGTCACCCATAAGAACGTGATTCGGATTTACGACCTCGGTGACGCCGAGGGCGTGAAGTTCATAAGCATGGAGTTCGTGCAAGGGCGCGATCTGCGGGCGCTGATCCATGAGAAGAAGAAACTGTCTCCGGAAGAAGCCGTCGACATTATGCAGCAGGTTTGCCAGGCCTTGGAGGCGGCGCATAACGTCGGCGTAATTCATCGTGACCTCAAACCGCAGAACATCATGCGTGAGGACACCGGCCGCATTCTGGTGATGGATTTCGGTCTGGCGCGCACCATGGAAGGCGATGGCATGACCCAGACCGGAGCCCTGGTCGGGACGATGGAATATATGTCCCCGGAACAGGCTCTGGGCAAGGAACTGGATCAGAGATCGGACATCTTCACTGCAGGTCTGATTCTCTACGAGATGTTGACCGGGAAGATGCCGTTTAAGGCCGATACCGCACTGGCCAGCTTGATCCGCCGCACACAAGAGCGCGCGATTCCGGTTTCCGATCACGATGAAACGATTCCCGGTGCGCTGAGCGGCATCGTGAGCAAGTGTCTGGAACGGGATCCCGCGCTCCGATATCAGGGTGCGGCAGAGGTGCTGCGGGATCTGGATTCATGGCAAGGTAAGCGTGCGGCCGCGACTCTAGGCTTTCATGCTGACGTAAAACCTTGGGGACAGACGATTCCGTGGCCGCTGGTGATGGGTGCCATCACTGTGATTGTGCTGGCAATCGTGGGATTCCTATACCGTGGAAAGCTGTTTCCACAGAAAGTTGAAGCTCCCATATCGCTTGCGGTGATGCCCTTTCAAAATACGTCAGGCGACCAGAACTGGGATTGGCTGGGGCCCAGTCTGTCGGACATGCTGAGCACCGATGTTGGACAGTCGTCTCACCTGCGCGCCGTTTCTCCGGATCGCATGCAACAGGTGTTCCATGATCTGCGCATTGCGCCGAATTCTCCCGTGGATTCCTCTACCCTCAGCCGAGTTGCAGAATTTACGAATGCGGACACGCTGGTATGGGGCCGATACACGAAAGTCGGCGATCAGATTCGGATCGACGCTACGTTACAGGATCGCAAGCGTAACCGTACGATCAACGTGAACACCGAAGCGCAGAACCAGAAGGACTTGCCGCAGGCTGTCGATCGCCTGGCAGGAATGATCCGCCAAAATCTGTCTCTGTCTTCCGATCTGGTGAAAGAGTTGCAGTCGCAATCGTTCAAGCCTGCCTCAAATTCGGTGGACGCGCTTCGAGACTACAACCAGGGACTGCAGTTCTTACGTCAGGGAAATAATCTCGAAGCTCAGAAACGCTTCCAGGCAGCCACCACAGAAGATCCGCAATTTACCGACGCTTTTTCTCGCCTCGGTGAAGCGTATTCTGCCTTGGGTTACGACAATGAAGCCGAGCAGGCGTCGCGACGCGCGGTCGAGCTCAGCCAGAATCTCCCCTTGGCGCAACGATATTTCATGCTGGCTAGTCTGGCTCGGGTAACGAAAGATAATCCGAAGGCGATCGCTGAGTACGAAAATCTTGCCAAGAGCTTCCCTGATAATCTCGATGTCCTGTCAGCCTTGGGAGGTCTTTATGAAGACGCGGGCGATCTCGATAAGGCGCGCTCGTACTACGACAGGGTTCTGCAGGCCGACAGCAAGAATCTCGATACGCTGCTGGCGATCGGGCGAGTCGACATAAAGTCTGGCAATCCGCAGCAAGGGCTTGATCCTCTCGATCGAGCACGACATATCGCCATCGATGTCGACAATCAGGAACAGCAGGCCTTGATTTTGCAGGCGACAGGAATTGCATACAAGTTGATGAACAAGCCAGTCGAGGCCTTGCGGAACTATGAAGATTCGATGGCCATTAATCAGAAACTTGGCCAGAAACGCGGCGTCGCAGCGAGCCTGGTGGAAATTGCACAGGTGCAGCTGTCATTGGGCAAGCCGGATGCAGCGCTCGCCGCCTATAACGAAGCTCTCAAAATCCGGCGAGAGATCGGTGCCAAAAAAGAGGCGGGTGACACGCTCATCGACCTAGGCGATTTGTACCTGGAGCGCGGACAGCCAGATCAAGCTCTGCAGGTTTTGAAGGAGTCATTGCAGATCCAGCGCGACGCCGGCGATGAAACGTACAAGGGTCTATGCCTCAATAACATCGCGAATGCATATACGCTGAAGGGTGAAAACGAGGATGCACTGACGTACCTGCAGCAGGCATTGCAGATCCGCGAGAAATTGAACGTGCCGGCTGACATCGCTCAGACATTGCAAAATCTCGGAGCAGCTTATGCAGCACTGGGACAGTACGATTCGGCGATGACTTCATACATGCGGAGTCTCGACCTCTACAGAAAAGCTGGCGACAATCTGGGCGCCGCCAAAGTCTCGCGCAGCATGGGTCTGGTTTTCGGATATCAGGGACGGCCCGGTGCCGCCGTAGGCGCGCTGCAGGATGCGGTCAAATCGTTTCGAGATTTGGGAGATCGCAGCAGCAATCTGGCCCAATCTTTGGGCGACCTCGCTGCGGCCCTGGGGGCGGTGGGACGAGGAGCTGAGTCGGGCAAATTGACGGATGAAGCGCTGGAGTTGGCGCGCGGTTTGAAAAATGATTCGCTTGCGGCAGCCATTCTCAATGACCAGGGCGATGCATTTTTCTATCAAGGAGATCTGAAGTCGGCGAAGAACTCCTATGAACAGGCTTTGCGATTGGCGTCCCATTCAGCTGATAAGGATGTTGCGCTTCTGTCAAAAATGAATCTCGATAAGATTGCAATCGTTGACGGACATGCGCGAAACGTGGTTGGCGACTTGCATAACCTTGCACAGCAAGCCGACGGCAGGGGCAGGAAATATGTTTCGGTTGCGTCCTCGGTTTTGATGGTGCAAGCCATGATTGAAAATAAAGATTACGCAGGTGCCCGCCAGGAGCTGCAACGAGATGTGGGTCTAAGTGAGAAGCTAGGCTTGAGACTGGAAGATGCCCGGATTCATTATTTGGCTGGCATCGCTCTAGCTCGTTCGGGGAAGACCTCGGAAGCGACTGCACAATTTACCGAGGCCGCCCGTTTGCTTGACACAATCAGCAAGGAGCAAGGGGCGGAACATGTTGTCGATCGCTACGACCTGAAGCCGATCTTCTCAGAAATTGAGAAGTCAGCAAACTAGGACCTATTGCCGAAAGAGCAATGGCGAGACCCCTCAGGTCTCGCCATTTTTTCACGACAGAGCGTTTAGTGCCTCACCACGTTCGCCGTCACGGGAAGCTTCTGCGGACTGCCGGTCACGTTATCGGTTACCAGCATCGTGAACGAATAGCTTTCCACTTCCGTGGCGGAGAGTGTCACTGTAAAGCTGCACGTCCCGCCGGGGGGAATTGCCAACTTGCAGTTATTGGTGATCTTGAATAAATCGTTGTCTTCGTTATTCCCTGCCAAAGCGATGCTGCTGATGGTCAACGACGCATTCCCCGGGTTCGAGACCACGACCTTGATGGATGGGGTTGATTTCAGCGTCACGGTTCCGAAGTTGATGCTGTTCGGTGAAAAGTTAATCAAAGGCTGTGTGACCAGCAGGATCACCGACTGGGTGGCAGAAGAGTAATCCGTCGTGTCGCTGGGAGTGAACTTTACCGATAACGTCTGATTGCCGGGCTGAAGAATAGTTCCGGCGGGAGGCGTGTACACGAAGCTTCCCACAACACTCGCGGTGGCATCCAGTTGAGTTGAACTCAGCGCTGTCCCGTAAGGGATGGGCGCTGGAGTCGGCCATGTGATGGTTGGGGTCGCCTTATTTACCAGCAACGGAACGCTCGAATTTGCCGTCGTGTAGTCCGTGCCGTCATTCGGTGTAAAAGTCACCGAAAGCGTTTGCGGTCCCGCCGTTAGAACTGTTCCGAAACCGGGCGTGTAGGCGAATGTGCCTTGTACGTTGGCGGAAGCATCGAGTTGTACTGAGCTGAGCGGGGTTCCGTAGGTGATGGGCGACGGTGTTGGCCAAGTGATCGCAGGGGCGCCCTTGTTGACCGTCAGCTGGACAGTTGCGGTTGCGCCTGCGTAGTCGGTCGCATCTGTTGGCGTGAACGTCACCGACAGAGTCTGCGTCCCAGCCGTCAGTACGGTGCCAGCTTGCGGGGTGTAAACAAAACTTCCGGGTATGTTCGCACTGGCATTCAATTGTGCGGCGCTGAGCTGAGTCCCATAGGTGATGGGAGTAGGAGTAGCCCATGTGATTGTCGGGGTTGCCTTATTTACAACTAACGTCACACTCGTTGCGACGGAGTTGTAATCATTCGTGTCGCTTGGGGTGAAGGTTGTGGATAGGGTCTGGGTTCCTGCGGTCAGGATCGTACCTGACGCGGGTGAGTACGCGAATCCTCCACCAATATTCGCTGTTGCATTCAATTGCGTTCCACTGAGTGGGGTCCCGTAGACGATTGGAGCTGGATTCGACCACGTGACGGTGGGAGTCGCTTTCCCGACCGTATAAGTCACGGAACTCGGTGCACCCGTGTTGCCAACTAGATCTTGCGATGTAACGGTGAACGTATGCGTTCCTACTGAACTGTCAACCGGACTGGTCAGCGTCCCTGTATCCGGCGTTGCTGGGATCTGCGGACTGCCTGAGGGGCCGCACACCACGACTCCGGAGCCGCCGTCCGTGCATTCGTAGCTGGCAGTGACAGATTGCCCAAAGACCGGGGATACAGGCGAGGTCGTCAGACCATTGATAGCTGGCGCTTTCTTATCGACCTCGAACGGTCCAAAGGATCCTTGGGACGGCTGCGGCGCGGAGGTGTTTCCAGCAACGTCCTTGACCGTGACAGGCGGAATCGTCGCGGCGTTTGTTTCGGTATTTGGAGGAACGTTCGTTGTTACCGAGAACGACGATGGACCGACTAGTCCCGAACCGCCGGGATTGTCGCTCGCCGTGCAGGGGACGAGAACGTCCGTCATCTGCCACACAGGAGCCGGTGGCGTGCAGGTGACGGTGGGGGGCGTGAGATCGACCATAATCGTGAAAGTCGGAGTCGCCGTGCTCACGTTGTTTCCGCTATTTGTGACCTGAGTCTCGACGACATTAGAGCTGTCGGTCGCCGCATAGGTAATCACGGTCGTGCCCGCTACTGTCACTGGCACAGTGAAGGTGCCGGTTGCGCCGTTGAAATTTCCCGAGGACGGACTGGGCAAGTTGGCGCCGGTCGCCTGATAGCCGATGGATGCAATCGTCGGCAAGGTCGAGGGCGGGTTTGTGTTATTACCGGGGACGATTTCAACACTGTTGAAGCTAACGCTGAACGGTCCATTGATCCATCCATTGTTCAGCGGCGGGTTGGTGGTGACGCTCGTGTTCGGCTGAACTCCGCCATAGATCGGAATCAAGACAGAATTGAAGTTATTGGTGTGCCCATTGTTGGTGATGATATCGCCGTTAATGCCTGAGAAGATGCTGACCAACCCCTTGCAGCTGTTGTCTCCGCCGGCGCCGCAACCCAGGGCGTTGTCCTTGCCCATGATGTACCCGGGAGCGATGAGCGGCTTTTGAGAAGGATCGAGGTTGTAAGTATTCGAAACATTGATCAGTGGGTTCGTGCCCGTCGTTAGGCAATTCGCTCCAGCTGGAACTTGGTTCGTTGGTGTCGTGCACAGATCCGTCGTCGTCACACATGCGTATGTGCCGTTCCCCGTATCCTGATGCTGACACGAACTGCCCTGAAACGGCGTGTTGTTGACCAGATCGGAGAACTGTTGATCGGTGATCGTCTGCACCGTCCCCTGCATGACCAAACCTTGGAATGAGCTCGGCGGCAATCCGCTTTGCGAATAATCTGTTACCGCGCTGAGGGTCGATGTGTAGTTGAAATTCGTGGGCGTGCTGGGCTGAACTGGCTGATTGATAGTGATCGGCGACAATGGCCATTGGCTGAAGGACCAGCTCACGATGTCGTTGTTTTCGACGACCGATCCGGTAGCAGCCGTAAATCCGATGTAAGCGTTGCTGCCGCTTGTCAGGTTCAATTGCTGTGTGATGTCCAGGGTCGTTTGCAGAATCAGCGTGCTGTCGAAATAGACAGTCAGATTATTGCAACTGCTGGTGCAGGTTCCCGGTGGCAAATAATTCACCGTGATCGTGTGGACGAGACCGTCGGTCAGTGACAGTCCTGCAGGAAGACTCTGAAGCGCGAGTTTCGCCAGGCTTCCATTGGGGCAAACATAATTGTGATCTGCGCTGGTGGCCGAAAGAGTGCTGCTTTTGTTGGGACCGCAGCTTTGTACGGCGATGTGGTTTCCGTCAGGATCACTGTAGTCCGAGTTTTGGTGAGTATCGAGTTCGATCGCGAGACTATTGAGAATGGCGGATCCTGGGCCACTCGCGGTGGAAATATCATTGTTGCCGTAGGCCATGTTCTGCCCGTTGCCGGTATAGCCGATCGCGCCAGTACCGGACGGATCATTCTGGATAACCAGCGCAAGACCATCTGCCGGAAAAGAACAGAAGAAGCACAGGTTGGTGTTCGAGATCTGGAACTGGAAGGCGGTCGTGAATCCAGACGCAAGGGGTTGCTGAAGTTTGAACCATGCAGAGCCGTGCTGATTCAAATTGGCCTTGGTCACTCTCAGGTTTCCGCTGCTCGTGACCTGGGGATTCGACGGAAACCCATTCGTCAAGACCTGGCATGCCGGAGGCGGCGTGGCTGAATTAGCGCACACATTGGTCGTGGTGAAGCCGCCTGCTGGAAAACTGAATGATTGCGCCGATGCAGATCGCACCGAAAAGGGGTTTATTAGGAATACAGCTACTCCAAGTACAGCAAACGACGCACAGGTACGCATAGGTCTTTCTCCGTTCAACTCGTTCTTGGCGAACCTGCGAGAGACAGACGAGTGGGATTGCGCCGCACCGCTTCTCCGCAAGGAAGTTCCTCGGCTCAGGTACTTGAAAGTTGTGAACTGCCCCAGGATCGGGAATACAAAAAGGGGGAAGAGCTAACTAACTCGACAGGAAGCTATTCTGAGGGCGCCCGATAAATGTGTCAAGGCTAAAACCGCAATAACCACGAGGGCGCACGTTTTCCACTAGTGAGAGCGCGACCCGCACCTACATTTTGGAAGAAATGTGCAATTCCTTTCACTTTGTATTAATAATGCGACTGCAGGTCACTCTGACAAAGCTTACGCGGGAACGGCTGCCAGGTCTTCCTTCGATTGCTCGGTCAACAGGAGATTCAGTTTTGCCATGACCTGAAAGGCGTCAGCGATGTAGAGTAC
>Ga0209168_10000534_pt1 | contig 35696 bp, 25 predicted proteins | sample Coa_R1_FD_187156 | JGI IMG/M metagenome (GOLD analysis project Ga0209168, IMG submission 187156) | Surface soil microbial communities from Centralia Pennsylvania, which are recovering from an underground coalmine fire - Coalmine... | ecosystem: Environmental > Terrestrial > Soil > Unclassified ...
CCACGCCGCGCAATTGCCTGCACGATTCTTTAAAGATTTTCAGAAAAATATTCCGAGAGCGATTGCGTTGCCGGGTCGCCGCTCGCGTTTCTCCTCCTCAGGTTCGGCGCTCCCAGCCCAAGGACGGTGCGGAACAGAATTTCAACATCCGAGTGGAAAGTACGGTTCCTTGAATACTTCAACGCCAACTGCAATTTTACCGGCATGATTTTCTTGATGTATTGCTCTTCGATGGAGCCTTCGTGGAAAAAACGCTCTTCGTTGCGAAAACTCAGAGTGGCGAGGTCCGTGATCCCCGGCGGGGATTGCAATAGTTCCTCATACTGGGCACGGAAAATCTCGACGTGCTTTTCCAGTTGCGGACGCGAGCCGACCAGCTGCATCTCGCCCTTCAAGACGTTCACCAGTTGCGGCAATTCATCCAACTTGTATTTTCGGAGCACGCGCCCAAGCCGCGTCACCCGCGCGTCATGCGGGGCCGTGACCGGGCTTCCGGCGGCGGCGCTCGAAACCATGCTGCGGAACTTCAGGAATCGAAATGGGCGAAGATTCTTGCCAACGCGCAAGTGGGAGTATAGGACGGGGCCGCCGTCGTCCAGCTTGATGGCGATCGCGATGATGACGAAAACCGGAGCCAAAACCGCCAGCCCGGCCGCCGCGCACGCGTGATCGAAGGCCCATCGCAACCGGCGCTTGGCAATTGCCATGATGTCCGCTGCGCTAGCTCTCAGAGCGGACTTCGCTTGGCACTTGATCCGGCTTCTTCCAAACCATTTGCTTCGGGCGCTGTCTGAACCGGATTGCGTGAATGCGTTGAGAGTGGAATCGGGCTCGCCTGGATGGAGATGGGGGGAAACGATTTGCTGATATCCGCGCTGGGTCACGGGAATATCCTCCGATCGCCAAATGTTTTTGAGTTTTATTGAGAATGCCGGTGCGATGAATTGAGACCGCTGCTTTACTTGGTGCTGGGCGTCAGAACCTTGTGCATGGAATCGGGCCGATGCCGCGACTCGGGACGGTGGAAAATTCCGCACAGAAAACCGAGCGCGTAAGAAAACTGGTAGGTGGCAAACACCACGGGCAGGAGCGGCAGAAAAAGCCAACCCTCACGCCTGGCCATCGAAAGCGCGGACGCCAACGAAAGCGCCAGGTACACGCCCGCCAGCGCCAGCCATGCCGCCAGGAAACCGTTTCGCCCCGCGGGAAATCCTGCCAGTTCGGCTGCGGCGGCTCCCAGCAGCAGCAAAATCACAACCAGCAGGGACGCGACGGGCACGACGTTTCTCCAGCGCGCGGGCCGGCCATGCTTGCGAATGGCGACAACTTTCCAAAAGCCGTTTTCAAAAAACTGCCGGGACAGGGCCAGCAGGCTGGAGCGGGGCCGATACCAGGAAACGATTCTGGGCGACTGCCAGACGGTGCCGCCGGAGGAAACGATGCGGAAGTTCAGCTCGTCGTCCTGGCCGCGCGGGAGCCCGACGTCAAACAAACCGATGGCCTCCATCGTGGATTTCCGCCAGCAACCGTACGGCACGCTGGAGACCGGACCCTCGTATCGCGCATCGCGAAACTTCGCGCCGCCCGTCGCGAAGCGGCTGTGGAAACCGCAGGCGATTCCCCGTGCCAGGTATCCCTCCGCGAACGTCAACGCCGGGCCGCCGACGTTATCGGCACGAGTTTCGTTCAACACCTCTACGCACGAACGCACATAGTCCGGTGCATAAATCGTGTGTGCGTCCATGCGCACAATAATTTCTCCGCGCGCTTCGCGGATGGCCCGGTTCAATCCAGTGGAGGCCAGCTTTTCCGGATTGTCGAGAATCCTGCACTCCGGATAGCGTTTCGCGAACTCGCGGAGCACCCTTCGCGTTCCGTCCATGCTCATGCCGTCCGCGAACAGAACTTCCATTGCGATTTCGCCGAGATCTTGATGGCAAAGAGCATCCAGAAAAGTTTTGATGTGACGAATTTCATTACGGCAGGGCACCACGACGGATACCTGATGCGTCACACTTCGTTGCATGGCACATTTCCTCCGAGGCTAGCGGCCGGGCGATGAAGGCAATTGCATTTTTCACTGGCCCGGAACGGCGCTACGAAAATTGCATGGATGGGTCTTCCTTGAATGCGCGGACTTCATTCCGGGCAGGCGCTGGATCATCGCGTTCGCAGATTCCGACGACCGCCAGAGCGAGCGACAACGCGATGGTCGGCAGCTTTTCCCAATACAGCGTTGGCAATCCGATGCTATCGAGGCAAAGAACCACGGTGAGCGCCAGAATCAAGGCGCCTGGCGCGCGGGAGCGAGGACTTTTCCAAAGCAGCAATCCAGCGCGGACAAACTGATATAGCGCCGCCACGAACACCAGCAGACCACCCAATCCCAACTCCAGCCAAACCGCCAGGTACGCGTCGTGCGCCCGGCCTTCGCTCCCGATCAGCGTCAGGTACGGCAACTCCTGCCCGAATCCCTGGCCGAACCATGGCTGCTTTTCAATTCCTTGAAGCGCCATCTCCCAGCGGTCAAAGCGGTGGCTCAGGCCGTCTCCCGTGAGGACATTCACCGCGGAAGCGTCCCTTAGCAGTTGCGGATCGCGCGAATTCAGGTAGGCCAGCGCGCACAGGCAGAACGCGGCGAACACGAGGATCCATTTCCAGCGGCGCACCAAACAAAGAAAGAGCACGAATGCTACCGCGATGCTCAGACTGGTACCACGCGCAAACACCAGAACCGGAATCAAAGCAAATCCCGCGGCGAGACCCGGCCACAGGAAGCGGCCGGCAACCGATTTCGAAAAGAGCACGCCGCCCAATCCGGCGGCGAACGCCAACAGGATCGCCGCCTGGCCCGTGGTGTTTGGATTCCAGGTCGCGAATGCCGCGGCGCTCTTGAATTGCTGAAAATTGGCGTATACGCCCGTTGCGCTCTCGCCCAGATGCTGGTGAATCTGCACCATCAGTGCCACTCCACCGCACATGAGGCCGCCGAGCAGAAAGCGCAACCGTCGCTGCGATTGCACAATTCGCGGAAAGGCCAAAAATACCGCGGCGCATCCCGCCATTTTTACCGGCTCGTAGCCGCCAGGCGGGGATCCGCTCGCCGTTTCGACCGCCAGGGAAAAGACGCAGACCGCGAAAAACAGCGCTTGCCAGACGAAGATGGTTCTCTGCGTCCGAGTCAAAGGGGCAGGAGCGCAGAAGAGCGTGCGCATCAGAAAAAGCACGATCAGGACATCGTCAACGCGAACGTTGATGGTCGAGCCCGCGGGATAGGCGAGATCGGGGAAGCCCAGCGCGAACGCGTACAGGAACAAACCGAATTCAGGCTTGGCGCACAGGAATACGATTGCGATCCCGACGGCGAGGCAGATTTCAAACCACAATATGGGCGTGGGGTACATGGCGATTCGTTTTTTGCCGGGTGACTCTTTGCTGATACTTACATCGAAGAGAGATTCTTCGCTTCGCTCAGAATGACAAAGCGAGACATTTTTCCGAAATCTGCGAGCCCGCTTTCACCGGACGACTTCCATGCGCGATTCTTTCCGGACCAGGCGGGCCGGAACTCCGGCGGCCAGCGCAAACGCCGGAACATCGTGTGTGGCTACCGAATTTGCAGCCAGCAGAGCGCCACGACCGATGACCACTCCTTTCGTGACCGTCGCATGGGCAGCGATCCAGGAACCCTGGCCAATGCGGATCGGCGCAAAATTGCTCTGGCCGGTGCGGTAGGAGCCATCGATCGCGGTATGGTCACCGGCGACCAGCACGGCGTAGGGCCCGAGTTGCACTTCATCCTCAAGGACAATCCCGCCCTGCGCTTGCAGCCAGCAGCCCATGCCCAGGAAAACGTCACGGCCAATTTCGACGCGACTAGAAAAGTTGACGGTCACGCGGCTGGCCACCTGCAGATTCGCGCCGCAACTGCGGAATGACAGCCGCAACAGAAATCCTCGCAAGCGCAGAACGGGGCGTAGATCGGGCATCCAGCTGGTGGCCAGAGTGACGACGTGAAACCAGAGGTATTTGATGACTCTCATTCTTCCCTCCTATTCCTGCGGCACCGCCGATCTTTCCGCAGGCAACTTCGCGTGCAGTTCGGCCATCACCGCCTGGACGAATCGATCGAGAGTTTGCTGGCGAGCCGCGAGCAAGCCGTTGCGGATCAGCCGGCGGCGCAATGCGGCGTCGCCGATCACCCGTTCGATGGCCCGCGCCAGAGCTCGCGCATTCTTGGGGGGCACGAGCAGCGCGTCATATTCGTTGGTCACCGTGGTGGGAACGCCGCCAACGCTGGTCGAAATGCAGGGCAAGCCATTGGCGCGAGCCTCGACCAGCACGTGCGGCGTTCCCTCTGACAGCGTGGGGAGCACGAACAGATCGGCCGCGCGCATGCGTTCAAATAACGGCGCGCCGTTCGGTAAGTAGCCACTCCAGCGAACGCGATCTGCGATGCCGAGCCTCAACGCTACAGCATCCAGTTTCCGGGCATACTCCGGAAAATCGCGCGGACCAACAATTTCCAGCTCCCACGGAACGGCCGTGGGAAGTTGCGACAACGCCTCCAGCAAGTACTCGATTCCCTTCTCCGGGCGAACGAAACCTACAAAGAGGACTCGCACCACTGGGCCGCCGCACGTATCGATGCGCGGATGAAATTCCGCTTCGTTGATGGTGCTGGAAACGATTTCCACCGTTCGGGGAGAGGCGTAGGCGCGAGCCAGTTCGCGTCCATTGCAGAGCAACGCGCCGTCCGCGAGCCAGCGGCCGAGTCGAGTGAAACAGCGATCCTGAACGGCGTACAGAAGTGCGAAGGCGTCCCGCAGGAATCCGCTGCGATTGCCGGTGCGAAGCAGTGCTACGGGATCGCCAACGATCCAGTGGCAGATTGGCTTGCCAAACGCCCACGCGCACAAGTACAGCAGCGGCGTGTAAGGACACATTCCCCGCACGAACAGCACATCCGCGCGCCGGCAGGTTTTCACATACGCGCGGATGAATCCGACAACGCGCGGCAGCGAGCCGGCCGTTGTTCTCCACCAAGGTTGCTCGATCAATTCGAGATTTCTGGCGCGCAACGGGAAATCGAAAGGAGCCGCTGGCTCTTCATGCACCACCCGCGCGCAGATGCAAACTTTTTCGAAGTGCCCGGCGAGGGCTTCCGCGACGCGACCGGATGCCGCCTGCATATAAATGTCCCCGGCGGAGGTATACGCCCGGACGGGAGTCACGTAACCGAGGATCGCGCTCATTCGAAATCACCAGAGAAGCTCACGCCGGCGACCTCGAATCGCGCAACCGCAAGCCCGCCAATTGCCGGAAGAATGCTCGGAGATTTCCAAATCCAAACGGCCAGAATTCCAGCGGCGAGATGTTCAGCCATTTGGCCGCGGCGAACACCAGGACGATCAACTGCGTGCAACCGCCGAGCATGACGGCGAGCGCGATGCCCGCGATCCCGAACCGCCGCAAGAGAAATAGGGCCGCGAGCGCCACAGCGGCAATTCCCAGGATCTGGCTTGCGATGCCGGCATGCGGCCGCCCCGCGCCTCGCAGCCCTTGATTAAGAATACCGGCGGAGGCCGTTGTCGAGGCCGCCATTGCCAGAATCACCGCAAGCCAAATGGCTGGGGCGAAACCGCGGCCAAATAGTGGGACCACACAGAATGGAATCAGGCACGAGAGCGCCAGCCCCACTCCGCAGGAAGCCAGGGCGGCCTGGCGGAATGTTTCGGTAATGATCTTTGCAAGGCCGCCGAAACTCGCTTCATTCGAAGCCACCGCGAAGGACGTGATTCCCAAAGCGTCGCCGAGGGATGACTGACCGTTCGCCAGCGCCGAGGCGATCGCGTAGATGCCGGCAGCTTCAGTATTGAGCAGGCTCACAACCAGAATGGTGTCGAATTGCAGCGAAGCGAGGTTGCTGGCAGTCGCCCCAAAATATGGAAGGCCGGCTCGCAACAAATAACGGAACTCAGCGAATCGCACGCGTGCGGCAGCGATGCACTTCCTCTGAATCCAAAAACGCAGCAACACCGCGAGGAAATGGCTCGCCAGAAGCGCGATGACGAACCAGCGCACTTCAATCTGCCGCGAGAGTCCTATCAAACCGATGGATCCGAGATAAAACAGAAAGAAGGAGAGGCGCAGCATATTGTAACGGCGCCAGCGCATGCGCCCGTGATCGACGGATAGCAGAATTTGATTGAAGATATCGAGAGGAATCAATAGCAGCGCCAGCCGCGCCACCGGCAGCAGATAGACTCGCTCCGTGGGCAGCAGCAACGGCATCAGAAAATATCCGGCTAGAAGATAGAGCGGGGCGCTGGCCATTCCCACCGCTACACCCACGGCGACCCACTCAGATTCGCGCTGCGGCTCACGGGCCACAACCCGTGCAAGAGCCCAGTTGCAACCCATCAAACCAAGATTGCTCAAGATCACCGGCCATAGAATCACCGTCGCGAGTTCACCCCGCGCTACCGGGCCTAAAATGCGGGCGGTCAGGACGCCGGTACCCGCGCCGCATGTTTGAATGGCCAGGCTGGTGGAAAATGTTCCGAAATTTGCCTTGGAGAAAATCATACGAGCTGGTCGGATTCAGGCCGCACTTTCTTCGTCCGAAGGGCGGACGAAGCTGTAGTAGGAAGATTCATCCGACGACGAGCCGAGATGGTTGAGCACCACGCCGATCAGGTTCACGCCGACCGCACGGGCCTGCGATTCCGCGTACTGAACGACCTGCCGAGGCGTCTCACCGCCTTTGACGACGAGAATGGTTGCGCTGACTATACTTCCGAGAATGCGGCTGTCCGCGCAGTGGAGTAGCGGCGGCGAATCCAGGACCACGAAACGGTAGGTAGCCATTGATTCCTGAATCATGGCCTTCATGCGCTCGGAGGAAAGAAGTTCTGACGGGTTGTCCGGGATGGGGCCGCAATGCAAGACCGACAAACGGCTGATCGCTGTCGGGGAAACCATCTGCTGCCACGCGCCCTGGCCGGTCAGGTAGCTGCTTAGCTGCGAGCCTCCTTCCGGGAAATAGCTTTGAATCTTCGGGCGGCGCATGTCCGAATCCACCAGCAGCACCGGCTGGCCGAGTTGCGCCAGAGAAACCGCAAGGTTTACGGCGACGGTGGTTTTGCCCTCGCCCGGGTGGGCGCTGGTCACCAGGATGGAATTCGCCGAGCGTCCGGAAGCGGAAAGAATGACGGAGGTGCGCAGTTCGCGAAAGGCTTCTGAAAAAGCGGCCTCTTTCAGAACTTCGAGCTTGTTGCCGCACGGCTCTTCGATCAGCACGCCGCTCGGCGCTTCCGTAAGACTGGGAACCAACTCGCGATTCGAGCGCGCGGCCCGCCGGCGCCCTTTGCTTCGCAGGCCCGCGCACCGGGGGATAAATCCGAGCAATGGAACACCCAGATAATGAACCACGTCATCGCAGTGCCGGATGGTCTGGTCCAGATGCTCCTTCAGAAATGCCATGCCCAAGCCGAGGCCCAGGCCGAGAAAGGCCGCCAAGCCCAAATTGAGAGGATAATTGGGCGCAATTGGCTTATAGGGAACCGTTCCCGGATCGACGATTCGGATGTTGCTGGCGTTCAGGCCGGCCGAAACCCCCGCCTCCTTGAGCCGGTGCAAAATCCCTTCGTACAACTCCTTGTTGCTATCCACTTCCCTGCTCAGGATTCCGTATTGCACGGATTTCCTGGCGATCTGGTTGGCCTCGGCCTGCTTTCCGGCAAAGGCCTGCTGGGCCAATTTTTCGCGCCGCCGCGCGGCGAAATAATCATTGCTGATTTTTTCCGCCGCGCGACGCCGCTCCCTCTCCAGGGAACCTTGAATTTCCTGTATCTGGCTGCGAACCTCTTTCACCTTCGGATAGTCCTCCGTGAAGGTGGCGGACAGCTGCGCATGCTGGCGCTGCAAATCGGCCAGGCGAACCGAGAGTTCCTGCAACAAATTGCTGTCAAATACGCCCGGGAGCGAGGAGTAGTCGCCGGACTGAAGGAGAAAGAACCTAGATTCCTTGTCCATGCGGTCGGCCTGGGCTTTGCTCAGTTCGTCCTCCGCCTGGCGAACAATCTGGTTGACGGCGCTTTCCTGTTCGCCTTTGTCGGTCACGAGATAAAGAAGGTCATTGTCCGCGGCGTATTGCTGCATGTTCTCTTCAGAACTTTCCAGCTTGGCCTGCAAATCCTTGAGCTGGAGCGAGAGCCAGCTCGACGCCTTTTGGGCGGCGTCCCAGCGCGCTTCCAGGTTTTTCTGAATGTAGTTTTCCGCGACGGCATTTACCGCCCGCGCCGCCAATTCCGGATCGTAGGAATCAAAACGGAGTTCGACAGCGCGGCTGCGCCGGATCGGCCTGATATCCAGACGGTCCTGGAACCGGGTGAGTACAATTCCCCGAACCGTCAGGTCGGGCGCAGCTGCGCTGTCCGTGGGGGGTGGGCTCGCTGGAACCGGGCGCGGCTGCCACGGCCAATGGCGCACCGGCGGAACAAATTCGGATTGCTTCTCCAGGCCAAGTTGGTGAATCACGCGTTCCGCCAGATCGTCGCTGGCGAGAACCTTGTACTGCGTTTCGAGGTAGGCGTCGGAAACTTCGTCCATCAGGAACATCTCCTGCGGGTTGGCAACGCTGGGATTTTCCTTGTCGATTTCGATGAGCGCCTTGGCCCGGTACACCGGTTTTTCGAGAATCGATCCGGCCAGAACCATGACAAACATCAGCAGGAGAGCGGAGAGCACCGTCCAGCGGCGCTTGCGGACCACCGTCCACCAAGCCACCAGGTTGGGCGGTTTTTCCAGCGTGATCGAAGGACGCGAACGAGGGAGTACGCTTGCCCGCCTTACGCCGACGTCCCGCGGCGTGAAGAGTTCGATCTTGTCGCGAAGGCTGTCGTCAGGGATCATTCGATTACCACTTGTAAATGGCGACGCCCGCCGCGGTCTGCAACGCCGCCGCCGATGTCCGGTAGAACACGCTCTTGGTCGCGCTGTTGGGAACGAACACAACGTCCTTGGGCTGCAGAAACGGGTCCGGGGCTTTGCCGGAAATAATCTTGCGCAGGTCCGCGGGAATTTCCGTCTGCGTTCCAGTAGCCGAATCGGTGCGGATGATCCGGGCGCGGCCCATCGCCGACGTGTGCGTAGTGCCTTGAGCCAGCGCCAGCGCCTGCAGCACGGAAATGCTTCCGTTATTCTGCAGAACAAAGCCTCCAGGCTTGGCCACTTCCCCCACCACGTACACAATCCCGGCGCGCGGCACTTTGAGGATGTCCCCGGGACATACCGGCACGTTCAGGCTGGATTGCGCGGAATCCAGCAAGCTCTTGAGGTTGATGGTGACGATTTCCGGCTTCGCGCCCGGCGCGGCTCGCGGAACGTCGTAGGCCGGTGGAAATACCTCAGGAAACACGGAAGCGGGAGGGCCCGCTGCCACAGGATCGGAATGAGGAGAGCCGGTGGGCGCCGCAAATTCGGCACCACGCATCACGATCACTTCGCCGCCGGCGTCGTCGGTGAGGCCCTGGGCCATGGACAGCACTTCGATCAACGTCTTGGTACCGCGAATCTGAAACACTCCGGGCATCTTGACCGCGCCCACCACAGAAACCGCGTGGCTTTGCAGTTCCTGGACGAACACGCTGACGTGCGGGTCCTTCATATAGGTTCCGCGCAGCCGCTCTTGCAGTGCGGACTCGAGCTCATGGGGAGTAAGTCCCGCGGTGCGAACCGCTCCGACCAGCGGGATGGAAATATCGCCTCCGGCGGTGACGCGAGCGGTGCAGTTCATTTCCGGCGCTTCAAACACGGAAATATTCAGTAAATCGTCCGGACCGATCAGCGATTCCGCAGCCTGATTGTGATTCGATGATGCCTCCAGCTTTGCGTTGGCCTGTTGCAGGCGCTGGTTGAATTCCAGTTGCGACACGGACTGCGAGTCCTTGCTTGAATTTTGCGCCTGCGCGAGCGGCGCACCCAGCATCAGCGCTGCCAGCAGCGCGGCCAGTGCTTTTGCGATTTTCTTGTCGCGGCGGTCAGGCTCCGCGAGATTCCAACCTATTCCGATAACATTTGCGAAGCGCATTCTGTTGACCGACCTCTGGCCGCAATTTGAAATGACGAATGCTGGAGCCTTTTTGCGATGCGGGCGCCTGCACCGATCAGGGGCGCCTCCACCGTGTGGTAGAGGATCACGGACAGCGAGACGAGCACGAACACGAATATCGCCGCTTGTAGCGCGACATTGAGTTTTCTGCAGACCTCGAATCCGATCCAGATCGCAGCGTAGTGCAGCAAATAAATTCCGTAGGAATACCGAGCAATGCGACTGGTAACGCGCGACAATCCGTTCGCCGGCATCTCTCGAAACAAACACACGCCCAGACCGATCCCAAGACAGATGAACCATCCCGTCTCAATCGGCTGGCTTCCCGACCGCCAGAGAAATGCAGCGCAGCACAGGGCCAGGAACAGGGGCCAGAACGCGGAGGACAACACTCGCGGGCGGTTCCAAAGCTTGTAGGCCGCGACTCCGGCCAAGAAACAGGGAGCGAAGCGCGTGAATTTGAGCAGTGCTTCCGCCGGCGAGCGGATGCCGCCCTCACTGAGGGGCAGTATTCCCGCGGCAACTCCCGTGGCGAACCACAGTCCGACCGCCAGCCACCAAAAGGCGATGATTCGCCACGCGGATTTCACGCGCGCCGCAAGGAGGAACAGCGCAGGCAGAACCAAATACATCTGCAACTCCAGCGGCAGGCTCCACAAAACTCCCGGATTCGCCTTCTGCCGCGTCACATTTTGAACGAGCAGGAGATTGGCCAGGAGGTTTCCGCGCGACTGGCGCAGCAGGTGAAAACCTCCAAATTGCAGGTCCGAAGGAATGCGCAGGAGATACGCCAGCGTTACGACCACGACGGCCAGGGGATAGATTCGGAAACACCGGCGCACCATAAACGGGACGAGGAGCGAAGACCCGGGCGCCGCCTGCTGCCGCTGTAAAGAGAACATCAGCACCAGCGTGGTGTGCACGAAAAAAAACATCACTCCCAACAGACCAAAATCGGTAACGCGCAACGTGTCGAACTGCCAATTGAAAAATTTCGCCAGATGGAAGCCAACGACCAGCAGCACGGCGAAAGAACGGAGCAAGTCGAGGTTGGCGGAGTTCATAGTGCTGTTTTCCGGCCGGCCCGGGGGCGCAGCCTCCTGCTGCGCACGTATCGCAGAACGCCGCCTCGACGAGATTTCCGAGGCGTCCGATTCGTTCGCCACTCCAACGGCATGAAATTGAAACAGGGCAGCGTCCATAAAATTGCCGGGTTGAACCTTGGAACTTTGCTCCCTCACCGGTCGATCCTCACGCGGTCGCGGAAAGACTCCGAGGAAGCGTTTGGGACGGCAAGGGCCCAATTCTTTCCACGTTCAAAACATCGACTTCCACCGCAGCGGACCGTCCGAGCATGTCCAGAGAGACGACCAGGCGGACCGAATCTTTCTTGCGGGCCAATATCCCTTCGAGACCCACCAGCGGCCCGCTCTTGATCCGGACGCGATCTCCACACTGCAGGTAGGCATGGGTTTCAACCGACAGTCCGCTTTCGACGATCTGCCGGACCGCATCCAATTGGGCCAGGGAAATGGTTGCCGGGCGCCCACCGTAGCCAACGATCTGGAGAACTCCGGGCGTGGTCAGGATCTGGAGCGGGCGGTCCATGCCCTCGCGAATGAATGCGTAGCAGGGGAATAGCGGAAGGGCGACATACTTCGCACGGCCCTGCCAGCGACGCACGGAGCGGTAGAGCGGCACGTAGATTTCATGACCTTTATTCGAAAGCGCCGTTGCCACCGCTTTCTCGTGCTGGTGGCGAGTGAAGAGCGCGTACCAGTTCGGCGTATCGCCGGCTTTGGGACTCTCGACCGTAGTCTGCGTAGCGTACATAGAGCTTCGCCCTCTGGCGTACAGGAGCCTCCAAACACAAAAAGAAAGGAATGAAAGGCCGGCCTTGCCGAGCCACCCGGGATCTTCTCAGTGCGCCCTGGCTGCGACCGGGAGGGCACTCTGTGCTTCTTCTTCCTGGGTCACGAGGCCCCACTGGTTCAGATCGTCGGTCACCACTGCGAAACCGCGGATCCAGGCGTTGGAGGGCCGCTGTTCGATGCGGATCACGCGCGCCCGCCCGGTGATGCGCATCATGGAGCTCATCCCGGTAAGGGACGGCAGCAACAGGTCCACCTGAATCGGAATATCGGGCGGGGGAATGGTGGTCGTCAGGATGAAGGCACCCTGGACGCTGACGTCACGCGTCACTCCCTCGCCCTGAAAGCGCCGGCGGCTCATGCCTTCCCAGGAAAAGACCGCCGGAGCGTCCAACCGGTACCGAATTTCCCTTCGCATGTCCATAGACACACTCCCGCAGGGCGCCCCAGATTCAATGCCCGAAAACGCGCCCGAAGCTCAGCTAAAAGGTTTGCGCACGATAGACATTTCACAAAGAACGCACAATAGGCGAGGCGCCCTGAACACCGCCCCGTGACAGGAATATTGTCATTATATGTGACAACTGCACCCGTCGCGGGCACTCCCCACCTGCAACCCGCTACGGATGAAGTGCATTAAAGAGAGTTAAAGAGCCTCTTCATATTTGGCATGATTCATGACACAAAAAACTTGCCTGGTGGCCTTTTTTCGTATACTCTGCGCCCCTCAGAGTCCAGCCATCGGAGCCGCTAATGATTCAGTTAACACCTGCGCCAAGTCCGGGCATTCGTGTCCTGATCGCGGACGGAGACAGCCTCAGCGCGCGCCTGATCGCCGACGGATTGACACGCGGGCGCAACGACATCGCCGTGGTTGCCGTGGCCAGCAGTTCCGACGAAACCATTCGCCAAGTGGAAAAGAGCCAGCCCGATATTGCCTTGATCAACGCCCATCTGGAGGATGGCCGGCTGCGCGGCTATCACGTGCTTCGCTATCTGCAAATGCTGTCGCCGAAAACTTCGGCCATCATGCTGATTCCCGGCTCCGAGCGCGACCTGGTGGTCGATGCATTCCGGGGCGGGGCCAAGGGCGTGTTTTGCAGATTGCACTCCTTCAAATTGCTGCCGAAATGCATTCGCACCGTGCACGAGGGCCAGATCTGGGCCGACACCCGCAATCTGGCGTTTATTCTGGAATTTCTCACCGAACTGAAGCCTCTGCGGCTGGTCAAGCCGGGCGGCGGAATGACCCGGCTTACTCCGCGGGAATCCGAAGTAGTCCATCTTCTGGCGGACGGGCTGAGCACCCGGGAGATCAGCCGCAAGTTGGATCTCACCGAGCACACCATTCGAAATTATCTCAGCGCGATCTATGACAAGCTGGGCGTCTCGAGCCGCGTCGAACTGGCGCTTTACGCCGTCGCGCGCGAGGACCTGACGCGTCCGGCGGAGTGATTGAATGCCGGCATCCTACGTCTCCGGGATCAACGAAGGATTACATCGCTTTCCTACACGATGCAAAGCGCAGTTATTAGATATTTCTTATGAGTTCGGCCCAACCCACGGCGGGCCGAACTATGCGCGGGTGAATAGCGCGGGCAGCAACTCTTTGCTGACACTTCGATCGAAGAGAGATTCTTCGCTTCGCTCAGAATGACACACTCACGGCAGGTGTTTCGCAGCGTGTGAAGCCTGCGTCACCGGCTGAGACCGCAGTTTCAAATTGCAATCCCTGTTAAAGCAATTCCCTCAATTGGACGATTACTTGCGAGTAGCTCATGCGACCGGATGTTATCTGGAAGGGCGCCAGCGAAGCCCATTTTCTTAGCGGCGCGGTGTCCAGCCGCACCGTGCCCGATTTCCACTTCGCCCGAGATTAAACTTTCGTAGGCAGGATGGTGCAATGGACGACCTGATCAAGGAATTCCTGGTCGAGAGCAGCGAGAACCTGGACCGACTGGACAGCGAACTGGTCAAGCTGGAAAGCGACCCGTCTTCGCAGGAACTTTTGTCCAGCATTTTTCGCACGATTCACACGATTAAGGGCAGTTGCGGGTTTCTGGGATTCAGCAAGCTGGAAAAAGTCGCGCACGTGGGGGAAAGCCTGCTGTCACGGCTGCGCGAAGGGAAACTTTCGCTGACGCCGGAAATTACCAGCGGGCTGCTGGCCATGGTTGACGCCATCCGCACCATGCTGGGTGCGGTCGAGAAAACCGAGCAGGACGGAGAGGAAACCTATCCCGAGCTGATTGAAACTCTGACGCGGCTGCAAACCCAGGGACCGAATCAGGCTCCGACTCCAAGCGCGGATGCCAGTTCCAGACAAGAGCCATCAAGGAAAGCGCCCTCGGACGCGCCGGCGGAAGCGTCGAAAAACCCCGCTCCTCTGATTTCGGTTCCCACGCAATCCGCGGCGCCGCCCGCGGAGCGGCAGCTTCAGCCGGCCGCTCCGTCCGGAGCGTCACCGGAAGAATCCCAGGCGTCCAAGCACCCGCCCGACGATTCCCGCGCGCGAAATACCGCCGCGGAAACGATTCGCGTGGACGTGCACCTGCTCGACCGGCTGATGAACCTGGTCGGCGAACTGGTGCTGACGCGCAATCAAATCACACAATACTCCGCGCGGCAAAGCGATCCCAACCTGGTGAGCCCGTCGCAACAGCTCAACCTGCTGACCAGCGAACTGCAGGAAGAAGTGATGCGCACGCGCATGCAGCCGATCAGCAATGTCTTTGACAAGTTTCCGCGGGTGGTGCGCGACGTGGCCACGGCCAGCGGCAAGCAAGTGCTGATCGAGATGGAGGGAAAAGAAACGGAGCTGGACCGCAGCCTGCTGGAGGCCATCAAGGACCCGCTTACGCACATCGTTCGGAATTCCGTGGATCACGGCATTGAAATGCCGGAGCAGCGCGCGGCCCGTGGAAAACGTTTGGAAGGGCGACTGAAATTGCGCGTGTGCCACGAGGGCGGGCAAGTGCTGGTGGAAATTTCCGACGACGGCGCGGGAATCGACACCGCGCGAGTCAAGAACAAGGCCATCGAACGCGGCATGATCACCGCGCAACAGGCCGCGCGAATGAGCGAGGGGGAACTGCTGAATCTCGTCTTTCTCCCGGGATTTTCCACCGCCGAAAAGGTGACCAACCTTTCCGGGCGCGGCGTGGGCATGGATGTGGTGAAAACCAATATCGACCGCGTCAACGGCACCGTCGATCTGCAGAGCCACGTCGGCGCCGGCACCACGATCAAAATCAAGATTCCCCTGACGCTGGCGATCGTGCGGGCGGTGATCATTCAGACCAGCGGCAAGCGATTCGCCATTCCGCAGGTCAGCATTCAGGAACTGGTGCGGCTGGACGCGGAGCGCATGCGCACGGAGATCGAATCTGTCCACGGCGTTCCCGTCTATCGCATGCGCGGGCGGCTTTTGCCGCTGGTCTATCTTCGAGATGAGCTGAAACTCGCGGGGCTCGACGGAACTGCCTCCGGCCAGGACGACGCCACCAACATCGTAGTGCTGCAGGCCAACGATCATCCCTTTGGACTGGTGGTCGATCAGATCAACGACTCGGAAGAAATCGTGGTGAAGCCGCTCAGCAAGCAACTGCGGGGGCTTAAAGTTTTTGCCGGCGCGACGATCATGGGGGACGGGCGCGTGGCGCTGATTCTGGATGTGGTGGGCCTGGCGCAAAATGCCAGCCTCCTGTCGGAAGCGCGTGAACGCGCCATCGAGGAAACCGGCGCCGAGGCGCTCGCCGGCCAGGGGCAGGCACGGTCCGAGAAGCAGACGTTTCTGCTATTCGCCGGGCCCGATGACAGCCGCATGGCCTTGCCGCTTAGCAGCGTGGCGCGCCTGGAGGAATTCTCTGCCGCGGAAGTCGAAAAATCCGGCGGCGAGTGGGTGATCCAGTACCGCGGAAAAATTCTCCCTCTGATCCGTCTCGACGTGGTGCTGGAGGAGCGGCGGACCCGTCTGCGCCACCCCCGGCAAGCGGTCTCTCCCGATCCGCTGCAAGTGCTGGTTTGCAACGACGAAGGGCGCACCATCGGCATCGTGGTGCAGGAAATCCTGGACATTGTGGAGGACCGCGCAGACGTGAAATCGCCCGCGGTGCGCGAAGGAGTTCTGTACGCGGTGGTCATCAACGATCGCGTGACGGAACTGCTGGACATTCCCGCCATCCAGCGGATCGCCGAGGCCAATCGCACGCTGTCCAGCGAACACGCGGAGGTCATCGACTGATCCATGGCGCAAACTCAACAGTTCTGCACGTTTTATCTGGACAAGCTGATGTTCGGCGTGGAACTCGCCAAGGTGCAGGAAGTGATCCGCTACCTGGAGATTACTGAAATTCCCCTGGCTCCGAGAGTGGTCAGCGGACTGATGAATCTGCGGGGACAGATCGTCACCGGCCTGGACTTGCGACGGCGGCTCGATCTGACGGACCGGCCGCAGGGCACCGCGCCGATGAACGTGGTCATCCGCAGCGCGGACGGAGCGGTGAGCCTCCAGGTAGATGAAATCGGCGATGTCGTGGAAGTCACTGAGGACTCCTTCGAGCGCCCACCGGAAACGCTGCAGGGGAAAGTGCGCGAGGTGATTCTGGGAGTTCACAAGCTGGAGAAGAATCTTATGCACGTCCTGAATACGGATAAGGCCTGCGAAACCGCGGAGCCCGCCGCGCCGGGCGCTGAACGATAGAGTCGGTGCGAAAACTTGGGCTCGACTCTTGTCGCTCCGCCTTCGGGCAGGCATCTGCTCGAGTCGAAAGTGCCCGCCTGAAGGCGGGCGCTACAAAAAATGTGCGGAATTGAGATGGTGAACGGAGAATCAAAATGAATGCGTTCCTGAATTTGAAACTGCGAACGAAATTGATGCTCAGCTTTACCGTGGTTCTGGCAATGACCATTCTGCTGGGCGCCATTGCCATAACCAAGCTGGCGGGTGTCCGGGCCACGACCGTGGACATGGGGGAAAACTGGCTGCCATCCATCCGGGCGCTCGCCGAGATGCGCAATGGATTGGCCAATCTTCGCCGGTTTCAATTGCGGCTGGCGCTCGCGAGGAATGCCGCAGAACAGTCCGAGCAGCTACGAGCCCTGGAAACAGCCCACTCCGATTTCAAGAAATATCAGGAACAGTATGTGCCGCTGATCTCTTCGCCCGAGGAGAAAAAGATTTACGAGTCGATTGCTTCGATCTACGACGAATTCTCCAAAACGGAAGCGCAGGCCAACGACCTGTTTCGCCAGGGAAAGCAGGCAGCAGCGGTCGACATCACTTTAACCACGCAGAAGGATCACTACGACAAATTATCCGCGGCGATTGCAGACGACATCAAACTCAATAACGACGGAGCGGAGACTGCGGACAAACTCAGCACGGAAATCTATTCTTCAGCCCGGTGGTGGGTGATTGGCGTCCTAGTCGGGGCCCTGGCGGCAGGAATGATCCTGGCGCTGTTCATCGCCGGATTAATCTCCCGCCCGGTCGCAGAAGTGCGGGTGGTGGCCCAGCGGATCGCCGACGGCGACTTGACGGGGCCGGAAATCCATGTGCGATCGACGGACGAGATTGGCGATCTCGCCACCGCAATGAACAAGATGCAATCCAACCTGGTGAAAATGATCGTCGCCGTCTCCGAGAACGCTCAGCAGGTCGCCAACGCCAGCGAGGAATTCTCCGCCGTCAGCCAGCAGATCTCCTCCAATTCCGAGGAAACCACCGCCCAGGCCAGCGTCGTCTCCTCCGCCACCGATCAGGTCAATCGCAACCTGCAGACCGTCGCCACCGGCGCCGAACAGATGAGCGCCACCATTCAGGACATCGCCAAAAACGCCACCGAATCGGCTCGCGTCTCCGGCCAGGCAGTTAAAACCGCCGAAGCCACCAACGCCACCATCTCCAAACTGGGCGTCTCCAGCGCCGAGATCGGCCAGGTCATTAAGGTCATCACCTCCATCGCTCAACAGACGAACTTGCTCGCTTTGAACGCCACCATTGAAGCCGCCCGCGCCGGAGAAGCGGGCAAAGGTTTCGCCGTGGTCGCCAACGAGGTGAAGGAACTAGCCAAACAAACGGCCAAAGCCACCGAAGACATCAGCCAGAAAATCGCCGCCATCCAAAGCGACACCAAAGGCGCGGTCGATGCCATCGCCACCATCGGCGCGGTCATCAACCAGATCAGCGATATTTCCAGCACCATCGCCACGGCGGTGGAAGAACAGAGCGCCACGACCAACGAAATGTCGCGCAACGTCACCGAAGCGGCCAAAGGTTCGACCGAGATTACCAACAATATTTCGGGAGTGTCGCAGGCGGCGCAGGGCACATCGTCCAGCGCGCAGGAATCGCTAAAGGCAGCGCAGCAATTGGCGGAGATGTCGACGCAACTGCGCGGGCTGGTGGAGCAGTTCAAAGTGACCGACGGAGGACAGGCCAACGGTTACAGCCGGCACCGCGCGGCGTGAGACGCCTTACGCGGGTAACAAGTTTCCTTCCAGGCTGAATCACAACATGCCACAGATCCAAATCATGATCGTCGACGACTCCGTAGTCGTGAGGAAAGCGCTGACCAGCGTCCTCTCGAGCGACGCCGATCTCGCGATCATGGGATGGGCCAGCAACGGGCGCCTGGCCGTAGCGAAACTTCAAACGCTGCGCCCGGACATCATCCTGCTGGACATCGAAATGCCGGAAATGAACGGTCTGGAGACCATTCCCGAAATTCGCAAGATTCTGCCGCACACGCCGATCATCATGTTCAGCACGCTCACCGAACGCGGCGCGGAAGCCACACTGGACGCGCTCGCGCTTGGGGCTTCCGACTACGTCGCGAAACCAAGCAATCAGAACATGGCCGCCACGGCCGACGCCATTCATCGCGACCTGGTGCCCAAAATCAAGGCGCTCTGCCCATTTCCGGCGGGCCTTCAAGAACCGGCGGGAGGCGCCACCGGTCAAATCGCAAGGCCGCAACGTTCTGAGGTTCGGCTGCATGCGGCTTCCCTACGCTCGAGCCTGCTCAAGATCGTGGCCATCGGGGTTTCCACGGGCGGACCGGATGCTCTGGCAAAACTGCTGCCGTCGTTCCCCGCGAATTTTCCGCTGCCGGTGGTCATCGCGCAGCACATGCCGCCCGTCTTTACAACCCTGCTGGCCAAGCGGCTTGGCGCCAAGTGCGCGCTGCCGGTGCGCGAGGCGCAGGCGGGAGATTTGCTGCGCCCGTCCTGCATCTGGATCGCGCCCGGGGACTACCACATGGTGGTGCAGGAAGAACGTCAGATGCGCATCGCGACGCACCAGGGGCCGCGTGAGAATTTTTGCCGGCCGTCGGTTGACGTTCTCTTCCGCTCGGTCGCCGCCCGCTACGGGGCGAGCGCCCTGGGACTGGTCCTGACCGGAATGGGGCAGGACGGGCTGAAGGGTTGCGAAGCCCTTTGCGCGGCGGGAGCGTCGGTGATCGTTCAGGACGAAGCCAGCAGCGTCGTCTGGGGTATGCCGGGTTTCGTGGCTCGCTCTGGTTTCGCAGAAAAAATTCTTCCACTAGACCAAATTTGCGGAGAAATCATGCGCAGGGTAGCGGGGCAGGCGGTGCTGCAGCCTTCTCACTGAATTGTCGCGGGACGAGAAGGTTACAGCCGGCAGCGCGCGGCGTGATAGCCTCGAGTGAAAAACAGTTTTCGTCAGAGCCCGAGCAACTTCTGGCCATTCCCACCGAGGATTCGGCTGACTTCGACTTCCGGCAGGCCTGCCTGTCCTACGTAATCCACGCATAGCTTGAACGCGTCGTCCCGCCAGAACGGATAATCCGTCCCGAGCAGCAGATGATCGGTGCCGAGGGTTTCCCTGGTGCAGCGCAGCGCTGCGGGATTGCCGTTCACCGTGTCATACCAGAAATATTTTGCCTGGACGCTGGGGGCAACGGCGGAGTCCGGCAGAAAATGATCCTGCAACTGATCGAGACGGGCGGCGAGGAACGGAGCGAAACCGCCGAGATGCGGCACGATGATTTTCAGGTCCGGGAAGCGCGACGGAAAATCGGCCTGCATGAATTGCAGCAGGCAGAAGGTGTCTTCGAGCGGCGCGCCGACCGGCCAGATCAGCCTGGTCGATTCGATCAGCTGCGATCCGAGCGCGCCTCCGGTTGGATGGATGAACACGACCGCTTTGCGGCGATTGAGCTCCGCGAAAAATTCGTCGAAGGCCGGGTCGGTAATGCTCTTTCCGAGGACCACGGTGCCGGTGGTGACGCCCACCATGCCGAGCTCGTCGAGCGCGCGGCGGGTTTCCTCGATCGAGGCGCGCACGTGCGGCAGCGGCGTGCAGGCAAAGGCCGCGAAGCGCCTGGGATTTTCGCGCACGATGCGCGCGTAAAGATCATTTCCAAGACGCGCGGCATCAACGGCATCGCTTTCTTTCGGGAAATACGGAAGTTGTCCAGAGACGGAGAGCACCTGCATGTCCACGTTGGAACGGTCCATGTTCCGAAGGTGATCTTCGAGGCCGCTGAAATCCGCGGAATCCAGCTTCATCCGGCGAATCAGGCCTGTGACGTGACTGCTGCCGTAGAGGTCCAGACGGTCCAGATATTCCAGCGGAAAATAGTGCGCGTGAACGTCAATTTTCACGGAAATCCTTTTCCATTAAACTGTTTAGTAAGCGCTGAATATACAAAGTAGGATATCCGCAGCCGCCCTTGGAACACAATACCTCGTCGGGAGCATCGGGCAGTTTGTCAGTACAACGAACGCCGCCGGCGGCGATAAAAAGTTGGATTATTTTTAATCTTTTGCCGATAGGAACAAGATGAGCGAAAAACGGGCCGAGTTCAGAATCCCGCTGATGGCGCGAGTCGACGTCCTGTGGGAGGACGAAGACGGCAATCCGCGCGTGGCTCCGGCAACGCTGGAGGACAAGTCGCGCGGCGGCGTGAGCGTGCGCATGAGGACGCCCATCGCCGACGGTTCGCACATCACCATCAAGTGGGGCGACGAGCACGTTTCCGGCATCGTGACCAACTGCCGGCGCCAAAAAGCGCAGTATGTCGTGGGCGTCCAGCGAAGCGCCGGCGAAAACAGTGAGTGAGGTTTCGCTTCACTTACCGGCCGGTTTCGCTGTCCCGGTCGTTCCCGCCAAATAAAAATAGCCGACCTTGTTGTTGGGCGCCGTGCCGTACCACATTCGCCCTTGCACGTCGCGAAAGAATTCGCGGATGGCCGGCTCGGGATGCGGGAATGGATACTCGATCACCTTGCCCGTCCGCGGATCGAAACGCCCGATCAAATCCATGTCATGCGAGTCGTACCAGAGAAATCCATCGCTATCGAAGCCCAGGCCGTACGGGCTGGGATCGGGGCCGGGCAGCGGGAATTCCTTGAACGTCTGGGTCTTCGGATCGAACCGCGCGATTTTCCCTCCGCGAAATTCTCCCGAATAGATCATGCCGTCGCTGCCGATTTCCATGCGCCGGGGATAGGCGTCGGCAGTCGGCGGCGACCACTGCGTCACCTTCAAAGTTTTCCCGTCTACTTTGCCGATTTTGTTGACCAGCGGGCTGGTGAACCAGGCGTCGCCGTTCTTGTCGGGCTTCACATCGTAGGCGTATTCGCGCTCGATGAAACGGTCAAATTTCCCGGTTTCCGGATCGAAGCGCGTGAGCGGCACGCCGCTGGTCCACACTTTTCCGGTCGGATCGATTCGCACCGTGTGTTTCGAGCCGCCGTCCTCGATTCCCTCTTGCCCCGGCAGATACGCGTCCTGGTACTCGGTGATTTTTTGCGTCGCGGGATCCCACTTGCCGATGCGGTTGGAACCTTGCTCGGCGATCCAAACGGAGCCGTCCGGTGCAGGAACAGCGGAATGAACGCCGCCCGTGCCGGTAAACGGAATCGGGAAATCTTTCATCTCGCCGGTTTTTGGATCGAGCCGGGTGATCCTGTTGGCCAAGCCGAAATCAGGAATCCAGAGATAGCCGTCTTTATCCGGAGCGGCGCTGAACGGCATGCGGCTGGGCGCCGGCATGTCGTACTCCACGTACACGATATTCATGGCATCACTGCTGAACGGCCGGAGTGTTTTTGCGTAGCCGGGCATGTCCGCGGGAGATTTCGGCAGGGTGGCATCGGGGCCGAACAGGCTGTTCAGATAATTGGCGAGCACGTCCGCATCCTGGTCGCTAAGGTTGGGGCCGAGGAAAATGCTGAAGTGCATGGCTTCGCGCATGAAGGCAATGCGATCTTTCCAACCGTCAAGATCGCGCCCGACGGAAGCGATGCGGCTTTGAAACTGATGGCAGATGTTGCAGTGGCCGAAGAGCAGGTCCTTCCCTTTTGCCGGCGGCCAGAGTTGCGCGGCCTGGTTTTGCGAAATTTCGTTCCAGCGGACCATGGCCTTCTGCAGCGCGAAATCGAAGGAGGCGTTCTGATCGGCGGTGAGCGTAACTCCCGCGCGGGGCTCGGCGCGATACCCGGTAGCCTTGATCTGCACGCGGTAATCGCCCGCGGCCAGATCGGGAATTTTGTAGTGGCCTTGCGAATCGGAAAGCACGATCACCGTGATTTTTGACTTCGCATTTTGCGCTTCGACGAATGCGCCCTGGAACGGCGCGCCATCCGCACCGGTGACGGTGCCGGTGATCGTTGCGGCCCAGGTGGCCGATGCCAGCATCGAGAAGAGCCAGAAAAGACTGCTCATCGCTAGAATTTTGATCCGTAAATTCATGATTGGTCCTTGCCTATGCGTTGTCCGCGGGAGCCAGTGGCGCAGCACGTAGCAAGATCAGATGGAACCCCACAGACTGCCCTTCATAACCCCCTTCAGGGTAAAAAGTCTGTGCCACTAAATTCCAAGCCATCCTAGCGTTTTTCCCTTTGGCGATCATCACAAATCCGACTTCTTCCACAGACTCGAATGCGATGTTTCTCTTAAACACTTTCTCAAAAAGTCCGCAACGATATCCTTTTGCTTCGCGTCGATTCTTATCGGTAGCAACGCCGCCTTCCGGCGTTGACACCGGTTGCCACCGGGCATATGTTCTTGCGCAAGGAATTAATCAAACTCCAATCGTGGGATGAAGGTTATGAAGAAAGAAAAACGAGATCGGAACGGGTTGTCGCGCCGCGATTTCCTGAAATCTACGGCGACTGGCGCCGGAGCCGCCGCATTGACCGGCCTGGGCGTCGAGCAAGCCAGAGCCGAGGGACGCCCGTCGCACTGGGATAAGGAAGCGGACGTCGTGGTGATTGGCGCTGGCGCTACCGGTTTGCCCGCCGCGATTCAGGCCGCCGAAGGCGGGGCTTCTGTCATCGTGATCGAGGCCAACAGCGACGTCGGCGGGCACGCGATTCTAAGCGGCGGCAATCTCGCTCTCGGCGGCGGCACCAGCCGGCAAAGAAAATACGGCGTGGTCGATTCCCCGGACCTGCTTTACTCCGATCTGACGGACTGGTCGGTGGTCGAGCCCAATGGCTTTCCCGACTACCGCTACAATGACAAGGAAATCATCCGCGCCTTTGCCGACGAGAGCGCCAAGACCTACGAATGGCTGGTGGAGCACGGCGTAACGTTTGTGGATAAGGCTCCCGACACGCTGGGCGGACACGCGTGCGGCAATTCGGCGCCACGCGAGCACCATTCCGCGCCGATGGCTTTTACACTAGTGCAGAACGGCGGGCCGTTGCCGGGAGACAAGGGAGCGACCTCGTCCTCGGGCGTCGGCCTGATCCGGCCCCTGGAAGCCAGCGCGCGAAAACTGGGCGTGCAGATTCTGTTGCAGCACAAAATGTCGGGCATCGTGCGCGAAAATGCCACCTCCGGCCGGGTTCTCGGAATTTCGGCCACGGTTCAGGGCAAGACGGTGAACATTCGCGCGCGCAAAGGCGTGATCATCGGCACCGGCGGGCACAGCAGCAACGTCAACTTCCGCAGAATTTTCGATCCGCGGCTCACCGAGGAATACCAGGTGGCGGGCGAGCCGTGGTCTTTCCAGGACGGCAGCGGCGAGATTGCCGCCATGTCCATCGGCGCATCGCTATGGGGGGCTTTCAACCAGACCGGAGAATTTGGGCAAAACGTCACTAAGGCCGGGTGGATCGGCTGCCAGTACGGCTATGTCAACTTGAGCTGGCAGCCGGACAGCCCGATTTTTTCCAGGGCGCGCGCGTCAGGGCTTTTCGTGAAGGATTATCAGGACGCGATCCTCGTGAACGTCGCGGGGATGAGATTTTACGACGAGACGCAGGGACAGTTTCCCGCCAACAACTACAACTCGATCAAGTCATACGTTCCGCGCAGCTACCTGAACGCCGCGAACGTGAAATACGAGCCATCCAACTTCATCAACGCGGCGCTGGCCGGAACCGGCGACACGACTCCGGGCGGCGGGCCGATCTGGGCGATTTTCGATTCCGAGGCGGTGAAGCGCGAAGGCTGGAAAGTGACAGCGCCGTACGTGGACTACGCGGAAGGATATTTTTTCTCCGCCGATTCCATCACGGAGCTCGCCGCGAAGATCGTGAACAAGTTTCAGAAAAAGTCCGTGCCGCCGGCCGCGTTGCAGGAGACCGTGACCCGCTACAACTCGTTCGTCGATGCCGGCAAGGATGCGGATTTTGGCAAGCCGGCGCCGAAATATAAGATTCAGACGCCGCCATTCTACGCGGCCTGGGCCACGCCGGTGATCCATGACACGCGCTCTGGCCTGCGCATCAACGCGCGGTGCCAGGTGGTCGATCTGAACGGCGAAATCATTCCCGGCTTGTACTGCGGGGGAGAATCCGCGGGTGGATTCAGCCTGCATGGCCTGGCGCGGTGCACGGTGCAAGGCCGGATCGCCGGGAGAAACGCCGCCGCGGAAACGGTGAAGGGCTAGAGTAGGACAGGCTTCAGCCTGTCAGGTTTAAATTTACGCATGGCATCGGTCAAAACCAGACAGGCTGAAGCCTGTCCTACCTAACGGCATGAAGAGCAGCGCATGGATCGTCACCCTCGTTCCGCTGCCGGCGATCGCCTTTTTCGCTTATCGACTTCGTCCGGCGATTTGGACCTCCGATCGAATCGCCGGATTGACCATGCTGATCGTTGGATTGGCGGTGGTCACGCTGGCACGGTTCCAACTCGCCGATTCCTTCTCGATCACACCACGGGCTACAAAACTGGTGACGCACGGGATTTATTCCCGCATCAGAAATCCGGTGTACGTCTTTTCGGCAATAGCGCTGTTCGGGTTCGTGCTCTATCTGGATTTGCCGTACTTTTTTTGGGCGTTCTTGATTTTGATCCCTGTGCAAATCCTGCGAGCCCGCGCCGAAAGCCGCGTTCTCGAACAACATTTTGGCGACGAATACCGGCGATATAAATCTACAACCTGGTTCTAAAGCCATTCTGCAACCGACCTCCTTTGCAGAAAAGACACGCAGCCCTGAACCGAATCGGTACATCGGGCTACGCTTTCTGCACACCACGTGGTAAGAAATCGCGCGAATGCGCTCGACGGTGGAGCAAACAGCCGCGCTGGTCACCACCATGGCCAAGAGCATCGGAGAAATGAAGGACATTTCTTCGCAGCTTTCCGATGAGACGGAGGAACTTTCCGCTTCCGTCGAGTCGTTCCTGCAGACGATCCGCGCGTGAAGCTTTCGTGGCGCATGCTTTAGCTTGCGGAGTTTCACGTGTGCGTACCCGGGATTCCTTGCCCGAAGTGAAATCGAAGAGAGATTCTTCGCTTCGCTCAGAATGACAAAACGCGGCACTTTTTCGCAGTTGCTTTTGTCTGGGAGAATTCTCTTTTTGAACTCGCGGATCCGCCACTGAAACTCCGCAAGCTAGAGCATGCGCCACGGGAACTTTGCCCCGCCGGGACTTAAGCATTAGAATTCCCACCTGCCTATCGCACTCGCTTGAAACATTTCTTTGGAGGCGCACGATGAAACGATTGCCGCTTCTTGCTTCCCTTTTGGGCGTTGCACTTTTCGCTGGTGCGGTTCCCGGCACCCCGCAAGACAACAAGGCGGCGCCTCTCTCCCTGCAGCGGGAAGGCTACTTGTTCGCCGGAGGAAAATATTCGGCCGTCGATGGCCAGCAGGTGATGAGCGGCCAACTCTATGCGGAGTTCCAGATTCCTGCGCACCAGACGCATCGCTTTCCCGTTGTGATGATCCACGGCGGCGGGCAGTCGGGCACTAACTTCACGCAAACTCCGGACGGACGCGAAGGCTGGGCGGAATTTTTTCTGCGCAAGGGCTATGCGGTCTACGTTGTCGATCAGCCCGGGCGCGGCAAAGCGGCGTATCAAAGCGAGCTGTACGGACCGCTGGTAAAGCCGGACGTCAAAAATATCGAGCAGCGCTTTACTGCTGCCGAAAAGTTCAATCTCTGGCCGCAGGCGCACCTGCACACGCAGTGGCCCGGGACCGGACTGGCCGGCGATCCGGTCTTCGATCAGTTTTACGCGTCGCAGTTGCCGGGGATCGCGGATTTCGCGTTGGTGCAATCCTTGAATCGCGACGGCCTTGTCGCGCTGCTGGAAAAAATCGGGCCGGCGATTTTGCTCACCCATTCGCAGTCCGGGCCGTTCGGCTGGCTGGTGGCCGATGCGCGGCCCGACCTCGTAAAAGCAATTCTCGCGGTCGAGCCCAACGGACCGCCCTTCTACGATCTGCAACTGGTCGGAGCGCCGGACTGGTTTCACTACGGCACAAAGATTCGACCCTGGGGAGCCACCGCGGTTCCGCTGCACTATTCACCCGCGGCCGCCAACGCCGACGATCTGGCGATCGTGCAGCAGGAACAGTCCGATGCGCCGGAGTTCGCAAGATGCTGGCTGCAGAAAGAACCGGCGCGGCAACTTCCCAACCTGCAGAAAATGCCGATCCTGCTGCTCACATCCGAATCGTCATTTCGCGCGGTCGATGACCACTGCACCGCGAAGTATTTGAATCAGGCGGGCGTCCATCCCACATGGACGAAGCTGGCGGAAATCGGCATTCACGGGAACGGCCACATGATGATGCTGGAGAAAAACAACCTGGCGATTGCCGAAGTCATGTCCCGCTGGCTGGAGAAAGCGTTGCCGTAGGGCGGGCGAGGAACCGCGGCGGAATCGGAATTGAGTCGGACGGGACTACAGGATGTCGTTGAATTCCGCGGCGAGGCGCCGGACATTCGGTTCGAGCAGCAGATTTTGCTGATACCCGGGAATTTCGCGAACTTCGAAACGGCCTTTGAAAACCGGTTTCCAGCCAAGATACTCATCGGCCACCAAACCGCCGAGCTGCTTGCTGGCGCGGAACAGAACCACCCGCCCCTGGTACGGGCGAGGCGCCCAGCCTTCGAGGGCTTGTTCATGGACGCGGCCGAGAATTTCCAGGATGTATTGCAGCGGGAGTTTCGAAAAATCCTGGTGTTCGCGCCCTGTCAACCCGTCGAGAGCGATCGAGAGGCGCGCGCGGAGAACGCCTGACACGTAGCGCAAGCGATCAGCGAGGTAGCCGGGCTTCCGGTGGGACAAATTATCGAGTTCAAGGCCGATCCGCTTGGCCGCCCGATGCCATGTGCGCTGAAAAATCGTGGTTCCGGGCTTGAATTGCCAGGCATCGGGATGCACCGACTGGATCATCGCCAGCAATTCCACTTCCTGCCCTGCCGCGGTCAGTTGCTCCGCCACTTCCAGCGCCAGAAATCCGCCGAAACAGAAACCGCCGAGGAAGTACGGGCCCTGAGGCTGTAGAGTTCGCAGCTCCGTGATATACGCTGCAGCCATGTCCGCCAGCTTCGCGTCCTTTGCGATGTGGCCGTTCAATCCCCTGGCCTGCAGCGCGTACACCGGCCTGTCGGAACCTAGCAAATTTGCCAGCGGATAGTATTCGAGCACGTTGCCGCCGTGCGCGTGCATCAGGAAAAGAGGCGCCTTCGAGCCGCCGGGCTTGATCGCGACGAGAGAAGACCACGACGGCTTCCAGTTCTCCCGGCGCAGCACTTCGGCGAGCCCTGCCACCGTGGGCGCCTGCAACAGGACCGCCAGCGGCAGGCGGACTTTGGTGAGCTTCTCGATTTCCGAGACCAGCCGCACGGCCAGCAGCGAGTGCCCTCCCAGTTCGAAGAAGTTGTCGGTGCGCCCGACGCGGTCCACTTTCAAAAGCTTGCTCCAGATTCCCGCCAGCATCTGTTCGCTCGGATCTTCGGGAGCGACGAATTCGGAACGGACCACGGAGGACTGCTCCGGCGCGGGCAATGATTTGCGATCGATCTTGCCGTTGCTCGTGAGCGGCAGCTTGTCCATCGGCACAAAGACCGACGGGATCATGTACGCCGGGAGGCTCTTCTCCAGGCTGGCGCGCAGTTCCGCGATGTTCGGCTTCTGCCCGGCATTCGCTTCAAAATACGCTACCAGTTGCGTGTTGCCCGGCCGGTCTTCGCGGGCAACCGCGGCGCACTGGCGGATCGCCGGATGCAGGCTGAGGACCGCTTCGATTTCTCCCAACTCGATGCGGAAGCCGCGAACCTTGACCTGGTTATCGATGCGGCCCTGGCACTCCAGAATTCCTCCGGGCAGCCATCGCGCGATATCGCCGGTGCGGTACAGACGCGCGCCCTCTTCAGCATTCTGCGAGAAGGGGCTGGCGATGAAGCGTTCCTGGGTCAACTCGGGGCGGCCCATGTAACCGCGCGCGAGGCCCGCGCCGCCGATGTAGAGTTCGCCCACCGAGCCTGCGGGAACGAGATTGCGATACGCATCGAGCACAAATGTCTGGGTGTTGGCGATCGGGTGGCCGATGGGAATCGAGCCGTCTGCGGAAGTGACGCGATGAACCGTTGACCAGATCGTTGTCTCGGTCGGGCCGTACATGTTCCACAGTTCCGCGCATCGCGGCAGGAGTTCCTTGGCCAGATCGCGCGGAAGGGATTCACCGCCGCAGAGAATTTTCAGTTGTGGCGAACCCTTCCATCCGGCATCGATGAGCGCGCGCCACGTGGCGGGCGTCGCCTGCATCACGCTGCACTGCGATTCGCGCAGCAGTTCCATCAATCGGGCCGGGTCGTGCGAGTCTTCGTAGGTGGCGATGGTGATCCTGCCGCCGGTGACCAGCGGAAGATAAATTTCCAGCCCGGCGATGTCGAACGACAGCGTGGTGACCGCCAGCAGAGAATCTTTCGCTGTAAAACCCGGCTCGCTCTGCATCGAGAAAAGAAAATTGATGACCGCCGACTGGGGTATTTGCACGCCCTTCGGTTTTCCCGTGGAGCCGGACGTATAGAGCACATAGGCGAGATCGTCCGGCCGGGCGCATTGCGATTCACAATTCTGGGTGATTTGCGTGGCGATTTCCTGCCAGTCCGAATCGAGGCGCACCACCGACGCCGGAACGGCCGGCAAATTCTTTTCCAGATTGCGATGCGTGACGAGCGCGCCCATCCCGCTGTCAGACACCATGTAGGCGAGACGGTTCAACGGGAACGAAGGATCGAGCGGCACATACGCGGCGCCGGACTTCAAAATTCCCAGAAGGCCGACAACCATTTCCAGCGAGCGCTCCACGTACAGGCCGACCAGCGAATTCCGCCCTACACCCAGTTTTTGCAGGTGCCGCGCCAGTTGGTTGGCGCGTTGATTCAATTCGGCGTAGGTGCAGTGGCTTTTCTCAAAGGTCAGCGCGCGGGCGTCCGGCGTTTTCGCTGCCTGCGACTCGAACCATTCGGAAAGCGCATTGAATTGAGGAATCTCTGCCGCGGTGGCGTTCCACTCGATGACTTGTTCCCGCCGCTCCGCTGCGCCGAGGACGGGCAACTTTCCAAGGATTTCCGCCGGGCTTTCAGCGATGGAACTCAGCAGCGTCTGGAAGTGCCCAAACCAGCGCTGGATCGTCGCAGCATCGAACAGATCGGCGTTGTAGATGCAATCGAGCGACAGCGTGTCTCCGTCCTGATTGAAGTCGAAGGTGACATCCAGATTCGTAAAGCTGTGCGGATTCAGATCTTTTGTGACTTGCAGGCCGGAAAACCGCAGCGGTTGATCGCGGCGCGCCAGATTGAAGGAGGCGGCCACTAGCGGGATGCGGCTATTGTCGCGCGCCAGATTCAATTTCTGGATCAGGCTTCCGTACGTGAAGCGCCGGTGCTCGAGCGCGTCAATTACCAGGCGTTTCACCGCCAGCAGGTGATCTCCCCAGGCGGAATTGCCGGAAAGCTTGTCACGCACCGCAAGGAAATTCACGGTGTGCCCAACGAGCGCGTCGCTGCCTTCGGTGCCGGGCGTGGCAAACGGGACGCCGACGACGATGTCTTCCTGTCCGGTGAGCCGGTACAAAAACACGTAATACGCCGCGAGCAGCGTGGTGAAAAAAGTGCAGCCCTGGCGCGCGCCCGCGCGATTGAGTTCGCTGCACAGCGCGGCCGGCAATTCAAATTTTGCCAGCGCTCCGCGGAAAGATTTCTGCGCGGGGCGCGGAAAATCCGGCGGCAGTTCCAGCGCCGGGGGCTGGTCAGCATATTGTTGCAGCCAATAGGACTCGGCGGCATGACGCTGAGGGCTGTCCGCCTGGCGATTCTCTTCCGTCGCGTAGGCCATCAAGGATTGCGGCGGCGGCAAGGCGGCTTTCCGTCCCAGGCATTTTGCCGAATACAGCTCGCCCAAATCGTTCGCCAAAATGGCCAAGGACCGGCCGTCGCAGACGATGTGATGAACGGTGAGCAGCAGGACGTGATCGTCGTGACCCAGTTTCGCCAGCCGCGCGCGCAACAGCGGCCCGCGCGCCAGATCGAATGGCTGCGAAGCTTCCGCTGCCAGCAGCGTGTCCAGACCGGCGGCATTTCCAGTCAGATCGTGGAACGGAAGAGCAATGGCCAGTTGCGGCGCTACGGTCTGCGAATCGCCGTTCTCGGAAAACGTCGCGCGCAAACCGTCATGCCGCTGCACTAAGTCCTGCAGCGCGTTCTCCAGCGCGTCGCGGCGGATAGTTCCGCGCAGGCGCAGCGTGGAGGACTGGTTGAACACGCACGAAGCTGCGTCGCCGATAGCCGTCGCGAGCCATAACTCGCGCTGCGCTTCGGTCAACGGGGCAGTAACCGGCTCGGCGGAGAGCTGAGAAAGGACTGTCTCCACTGCGGTGAGCGGCGCTGCGTGGTCGAGGTGGGCGGCCAGCAAAGCCAAGGTATTGAGGTCGCCGAGCAATTGGCGGAAGCCGACCTGCACGCCGAAGCGTTTGCTGATCGCCAGGCTCACCTGGGTGAGAAACAGCGACTCGAAGCCCAGCTCGACGAACGGCGTGTTGTCATCGGCGTCGCTGTAGTCCTTGCCGGAAAGTTCATTCAGCATGGCCTTGAGTTCTGCCGTCGGGCTCGCGGGAATCGTCGCGGTCGCCGCCGCACTGGATTCCGTTACGCGCGAGCCGCGCTCCGAAGTTGGCGCTGCGGCCGCGGTCCACGTGCCGCGCTGGGGTTCGACCCAGTGGCGCGTGCGCTCAAAGGAGTAGGTTGGCAAGGACACGCGTTGCCGGCGTTCGCCGGCAAAAAAAGCTTCCACGTCGACACTGGCTCCGGCCAGCCACATCCGTCCGCGGGCCGTGGTGGTCGAATCCGCTTCCTCTCCGCGCACCAGCGAACTGAGCACTGCCTGCGTGCGTTTCCAATCCGGATGCTGCCGCGCGAGAGTGCTGAGCGTCTGGCCGGGTCCCACTTCCAGCAGAATGTTGGAAGGATCCTGCACGAATTGCGCGATGCTTGCCGCGAACCGCACCGGCTGGCGCACGTGTCCGGCCCAGTAATTCGGGTCGGTCGCGTCCGCTTCGGTGATCCATTGAGCGGTCACATTGGAGACGTAGGGAATCTGCGGGGGCTGCAGGGAAATCTGCCGCACCACCGCGGTGAACGGCGGCAGCACCGGATCCATCATCGGCGAATGGAACGCATGGGAGGTGCGCAGATGCCGGGACGTGACGTCCCGCGAGGAAAGCTGCGACTCGAATTGTGCGATTTCTTCGTGCGGGCCGGCCACCACGCACATCCCCGGCGCATTGATGGCCGCGATCGCCACGTCATCGGCTCCCGACGCCAGCAGCAATTGCAGAATGTCGTTTTCCGGCAGGGCAACGGCCAGCATTGCGCCGCTCGGCTGCTCCTGCACCAGGCGCGCGCGCTCGGCAATCAGCCGCAGTCCGTCTTCCAGCGAAAAGACTCCAGCGACGCACGCCGCGACGTATTCACCGACGCTGTGGCCAATCATCGCCGCCGGCTTGACGCCCCAGGACATCCACAACGTGGCCAGCGCGTACTCGATCACAAACAGCGCCGGCTGCGTGAACCGCGTCTGCACCAGCAACTGCTCGGCTTCCTTTTCGGCGCCCTCGATCGGAAACAGGATCATGCGCAAATCGGTGTGCAGAATCGGATGAAGAATTTCCGCGCAGCGGTCGACCACGTCGCGAAACACCGGCTCGGAATGATAGAGGTTTGCGCCCATCCCAACATACTGCGAACCCTGCCCCGGAAACATGAAGACCACGGAAGCGTCCTCGTGCGTTTGCTGCGCGGTGAAAACGCGTTTCGGGTCGGGCTTTTCCAGTTGCGCGGCGGCATCCGCAACGTCATGGCAGACGACTACGCGCCGGTGCGGCAGGACGCGGCGGCCCACTTCCAGTGTGTAGGCCACGTCGGCAAGATTCAGGTCGGGACGTGTTTTGAGGTGCTGCGCCAATTGTGCAGTGGCGCGATCGAGCGCCGCGGGTGTCTTCGCCGAAAGCTTCAGCAACTGCGTCCCACGCGAAGCTGCGGACGGCTCGACCGGCGGCGCTTCCTCCAGCACCACGTGCGCGTTGGTGCCGCCTACGCCAAATGCGCTGACGCCGGCGCGGCGCGGCGCGCCGTTGGTTTTCCACTCCGTAGGTTTCGTGACTACGTAGAACGGGCTGCTCGCAAAATCGATTTTCGGATTGGGCGCGCTGTAGTGCAGCGTTGCCGGGATCAATTCATTTTCGAGGGACAGCGCGGTCTTGATCAGTCCCGCGACACCCGCGGCGGCATCCAGGTGGCCGATATTGCTTTTCAGCGAGCCGATGCCGCAGAACCCGCGTTGCTCGGTGCTCTCCCGAAACGCCTGTGTGAGCGCAGCCACTTCGATCGGATCGCCAAGCGGCGTCCCGGTGCCGTGCGCTTCAATATAGTTGATGGAATCGGCGCTGATTCCGGCAATGGCTTGCGCCAGAACGATAACGTCCGACTGCCCGTCGATACTGGGAGCAGTGAAGCTGACCTTGACGGCGCCGTCATTGTTGAGCGCAGAACCTTTGATCACCGCATAAATGTGATCGCCATCCACTACCGCATCGTCCAGCCGCTTCAAAACCACCAGGCCCACGCCATTGCCAAATAGCGTGCCCTGCGCCTGCGCATCAAACGGACGGCAGTGGCCGTCGCGCGATTGCATTCCGCCATCCTGATACAAGTAGCCTTTTTTCTGGGGAACGGTGACCGCAACGCCGCCCGCCAGCGCCATGTCGCATTGAAAATAGAGCAAGCTCTGGCATGCCTGGCAGACCGCGACCAGCGAACTGGAGCAGGCCGTCTGCACCGTCAGCGCCGGCCCGCGCAGGTTCAGTTTGTAATTGACGCGAGAGGTTAAATAATCTTTGTCATTGCCTAGATACATCTGGTAGCTGCCGGGCTCGCTGTGGTTCAGCAGGCTGTCGACTTTGCGGCCATCGGTGCACAGATTGGCCAGCAGGTAGGTATCGAAATACAATCCGCCGAAAGTTCCGATGGATCCGGGATAGCGCCAGGAATCGTATCCGGCGTCCTCGAGCGCGGCCCACGCCGTTTCGAGGAACACGCGCTGCTGCGGATCCATCATCTCCGCTTCGCGCGGGCTGTAGCCGAACAATTCGGCGTCAAACATCTCGACGTCATCGAGTGTCGGGCGCGCCTTGATGTAGTCGGGATTGGCCAGCAGTTCCGGGGCGATGCCTGCTTCCGCCAGTTCTTCATCGCTGAAGAACGAAACGGACTCCACGCCGTTCTTGAGGTTCTGCCAAAATGCACGCACATCGCGCGCGCCCGGGAAGCGCCCGGCCATGCCGATGATCGCGATGTCTCCGACCGACTTTTTCTTGCCCGCACGCTTCATTTTGCTTGCCGAAGTCTCTTGTCTCGCTGGGTTCTGCGCGAACCCGCCGCATTCAGATACACGCGGCTCGGAAGCCGCAGGATCGGCTTGCGCCCGCTGCACACCCACTCCGTCAACGCGGCCCAGTTCGAGTCATTCACCACGTTCAGGGACAGCGTGATGCTGGGGGTGAGCATTTTGGTGGTATGCCACCACTTGCTCGGCACGAAGAGGAATTCGCCGGGTTCGAGAATAAAGGTTGTGGCCTTGGCTTGCTTGAACAGCGGGAATTTTTCCAGGTCCGGCTTCTCGACGTTCACCTGTGAGAAGTTTCGCGGCTGCAGGTACAGATACGGAGTTTGATCGGGGCCGAACACGATGAACTTCTTACGGCCGTAAATCTGAAACAGGTAGGCGTGCGACGCGAGCACGTCATAATGAAGGATGGGAAACGCGCCGCCCGTGCCGCCAAAATAAAATTGAATTTCCGAATGTTCGCGAAACACGCGCTGCAGGCTTTTCAGCAGATAGGATTCCGGGAGCCAATTCGGATAGCAATACGCGGGCATCGGCGAAACATCCTGTATCAGCGTGGGAAAAAGCTCGATCAGATTCTGGTTGCGCAGGTACGGCGCGGGATTCTCGTTGGTCGATGACAGAACCAGGTCCACAAAGCTGGCCATGGTCAGGGCCGCGCCGCTGTGTTCCTTGCTCCACGCGACCTTATCGATCGACAATTTCATGTCGCCGAATTCTTTCTTGAAAAATTCCGGGGTCCAGCGCCCCACCGCATTCCAGCGGCGCAGCGCGTCCGTGACGATCACCGGCCGGTTGGCGTAGGCGTACTCCCGCATGAATTCTTCGATCGAGAGATTCTGCCGGCGCTCGATTTGTTCGCCCGTCGCGGACTGCATCACTTCGGATTCAATGGTTGTGGTCATTGTTCTGTATCCTCTTCTTCTTCCATGGTCAGCAATCCCGAACGCGCCGCGATTTGCCGAGCGGCACGCTCGCGGGCCGTCATGCGGGCGGATGTCTGTGGGGTTTTCGGTGTCAAGTGATCGGCCAGCGCGCGCACGGTCGGATACTGAAAAAGGTCCGTGATGGGAATATCGCGGTTCACCAGCGGCTTCAACTTTGCGTGCACCTGCGCCAGTCCAATCGAATTTCCACCCAGCTCAAAAAAATTGTCTTCCAGCCCGACCTTGTCCACGCCGAGCACGTCTTTCCAGACGGCAGCCAGCTGCTGCTCAAGTTGCGTGCGCGGCGCGGTGAAGGAGCGCGTAACCGCGACCGCGGGTAGCGCGCCGCGGTCCACCTTGCCGTTGGGATTCAGCGGCAGGCGCTCGAGGAACACGAACGATGAGGGAATAATTGCCGCGGGAAGTTCCGTGCTCAGGAAGCCGCGCAACTGCTCCGCGGAAAGTCCTGGCGCGACAACGTACGCGATCAGAGTCAGTCTCTCCGAAGCATCCGGCCGGGCGATGACCACACAGGCCTGAACGCCCGGATGCCGCAGGATCGTGGCGCTGACTTCTTCGGGTTCGACGCGAACGCCCTGTATCTTTACTTGAAAGTCGAGGCGCCCCAGAATTTCCAGCGCTCCGTCGGCGCGAT